>WBZO01000527.1_pt1 | contig 79280 bp, 47 predicted proteins | sample 5204261 | NCBI WGS metagenome assembly WBZO01 (sample SAMN12412400, study PRJNA552823) | activated sludge metagenome | isolation source: activated sludge from anammox sidestream of wastewater treatment plant... | place: USA: North Carolina | collected 2017-09 | reverse complement strand
CGCAGCAGCGCGACGAACTTCCTGCCCCCCGCTTCCAGCCACTTGAGCTCGTCGTCCGCCGCGAGGCGCGGCGCGATGCGCGCGTATTCGGCTTCACGATCGGTGACGAAGATTTCGCCGTCCGCGCGCTGGGTTTGCCGGGACTGGGCGCGCTCGGAGTCTGTTTCGGGCAGGTCATCGCGCAGGATTCGCCTTCGGCTCGTCCACCGGGACAATTCAACTGGGGGAGCACGCTCTGGCACGAATACACGCACGTCATCACGCTGCAAACCACTGACCATCTGATTCCGCGCTGGTTTTCGGAAGGCCTGAGCGTCTTTGAAGAGCACAAGGCGCGACCGGGCTGGGGCGACGATTGGAACATCGAGAGCGTCAAGGCATTCGCCGAAAATCGCTGGTTCCCAATCGCCAATCTCGACAACGGCTTCATTCGACCGAAGCGCGCCGAAGACATCTCCCTGGCTTATTTCGAAGCGTCGCAGATTTGCCACTTCATTGAAGACAAGTACGGATTCAACGCGATCCTCGAAATGCTGCGCGGTTACAAAGAGAAGAAGAAGACGCCGGAAATCCTGCAACAGGCGTTGAAACTTTCGGAACCCGACTTCGACCGGGAGTTCAATAATTACGTGCGCGGCAAAATTGACAAGTACATCAAGGCGCTCGAACCGGGCTGGAAGAATCGCGGCTACTCGCAAACGCCGAAGGAAGAGATTCTGGCGAAGGCCGTCTCGTCGCCGGACGATTTCGCGCTCAACCTGCGCGCGGGCGCGTTCTATTTCGCCGACAACAATCTCGACAAAGCCATCGCGCATTTGAAACGTTCGATTGAACTCTTCCCCTTCCAGAGCGGCGACGGCAATGCGTACGAACTGCTCGCGCAGATTTACGAGAAGCGCGGCGATAAAGCAGCCCTGGCCGAGACGTTGGAATCGTTGATCAAGGTTGACGAGAACGATTACGAGGCGTTGAAGAAGCTTGCCGCATTGAAGAGCGAGATGGGCGACAAGGCGCGCGCGCTGGAATTGATGAAGATGAGTTTTTACGTCAACCCGTTCGAGCACGCGGCTCACACGCTGGCCGGCGATTTGCTGATTGAACGCAACGAGGCCGAGCCGGCGATCCGTGAATTCCAGATCGTTCTGGCCGCCGCGCCGCCGAACGTCGCCGAAGCGCAGTACAATCTGGCGCGGGCTTTCCACGCGGCGGGGAAAAACAAGGAAGCTCGCCGCGCCGTGCTGCGCTCGCTCGAAGCCGCGCCCAGTTTTGATAAGGCGCAGGAGTTGTTGTTGAAATTGACGGGGCAATAATCCCGTGTCAGTAGACCGACCGTGAGAGAGGGCGCCGGAGCCACATCTACGCCCTCCCTCACGGTCGGGCTACTGACACCGGGTTGACCGAGAGGCGGTATGAACCGAAAAAAAATCATCATCTCAATCATCGCCCTTTCGCTGCTTTGCAGCCTTGCGCTGGCGCAGGGGCGTTTTCGCAAGCGGCACGTTGAAGGACGGCGCATTTCTGAGATTCCGAAAACCGATCAGGATCTATCGGGGCGCTTCACGTTCGTGCGCATTCGTTATGCCGACACCTCGATGTGCAACGGATATTTCGACCCAACGGTTGTCGGCGATGGCGGCTTCCCCTGGTCGCACGATTATCCGGCTGCGGGCCGCCACCTGATGAAAATCATGGCTGAGTTGTCGAAGATTGACGCCACGATTGACGTTGACGAACCGATCCTCACCTTCGACGATCCGCAGCTTTTTAAATATCCGTTCGCCTACCTCTGCGAAATCGGATGCATGAACCTCGACGAAAAAGAACTGGCCGGATTGCGCGAATACATCCTGCGCGGCGGCTTTCTGTTGATTGATGATTTTCGGAGCCAGTACCAGTTCTACAACCTGCAACGCCAATTGAAACAGGCGCTGCCGGAATACGAGATGAAAAAGCTGGACATCTCGCACCCGATCTTCAACTGCTTCTTTTCGATCAAGACGCTGGACGTCAATCCGGTCTATCGCGGCGAGACGCCTGAATTCTGGGGCCTGGAGGACAAGGACGGGCGCATGGCGACGATCATCAACTACAATTACGACGTGAGCGATTACTGGCAATTTTCGGACAATCCCTTCAGGCCGATTGAAGAGACGAACGACGCTTATAAATTCGGAGTCAATTACATTATGTACGCTCTGACGCACTGAATTGGTGATTGGTGGCTGGTGGCTGGTGGTTGGCCGGAATCTTCTTGCCCGCCGCCAGCCACCAGCCACCAATCACCAACCACAAATCTGAAAACTCAAAAGGGAGACTGAATGGCTGTTGACACACGCATATTGCGGGACGAGGAGTTGCTGGACAGGCTTGGCGACGCGCGCGAGCGGATCATCGGTGAAATCCGGAAAGTAATCGTCGGCCAGGACGAAGTGATCGAACAGACGCTGATCTCGATCTTCGTCGGCGGACACACGATCATCACCGGCGTTCCAGGTCTGGCGAAAACGTTGCTGGTTCGGACGCTTTCGCAGGCGCTCGATCTTTCGTTCAAGCGAATTCAATTCACGCCCGACCTGATGCCCGCCGACATCACCGGCACCGAAATCATCGAGGAAGACCGCACGACGGGACATCGCGCGCTGCAATTCATTCGCGGCCCGGTCTTCGCCAACATCATCCTGGCGGACGAAATCAACCGCACACCGCCGAAGACGCAGGCCGCGTTGCTCGAAGCGATGCAGGAAGGCAACGTCACCGTGCAGGGCAACACTTATCAACTGCCCAAACCGTTCTTCGTTCTGGCGACGCAAAACCCGATCGAGATGGAAGGCACATACCCGCTGCCCGAAGCCCAGCTTGACCGCTTCATGTTCAACGTCCGAATCGGCTACCTGCCCGAAGAGGACGAAGTCGCCGTGGTCAAGATGACGACTTCGCCGCAGGATCTGAACCTGCAACGTTTGATGTCCGCCGACGAGATCATCGAGTTTCAACGTCTGGTGCGAAAAGTCCCGGCGGCTGATTCAGTCGTTCGTTACGCAGTCAATCTGGTCGGCACGAGCCGGCCCGGCCCTCAGGCTCCTGATTTTATCAACCGGTGGGTGACGTGGGGCGGATCGCTTCGCGCATCGCAGTTTCTGGCGCTGGCGGGCAAAGCGCGCGCGATCCTGCACGGGCGTTACAACGTTTCGTGCGAAGACATTCGCGCTGTGGCTCAGCCGGTGCTGCGCCATCGCATTCTGCTCAACTTCCAGGCCGAGTCAGAAAAAGTTGATTCGGATCAGGTGATCAGGAAATTGATCGAAACCGTGCCCGAACCCAAATCAGGATTGAGTTGAAAATGAATTGGCGCAGAGAGAAAAAAACCGAAACAGGCGGCCCGTCGAACGGGCAGACCGCGCAGACGTATTCCGGCGTTCCGCGCTTTCTTGCGCCTGAAGTGCTGGCAAGAATCTCTTCGCTCGAACTGTTAGCGCGCACCGTCGTCGAAGGCTTCATCTCCGGCCTGCACCGCTCGCCGTTCACCGGCTTTTCGACCGAATTCGCCGAGTATCGCCAGTACATGCCCGGCGACGATCTGCGTTATCTGGATTGGAAGCTGCTGGGTCGTACCGACCGCTACTACATCAAAAAGTACCGCGCCGACACCAACTCGCAATGCCATATCCTGATAGACGCCAGCGCCTCGATGCGCTACACGACCGGCGGGGTTACGAAGCTGCAATACGCGCAGTTTCTCGGCTCGTCGCTGGCTTATCTGGCCAACAAACAGCAGGACGCGGTCGGCCTGATCGCCTTCGACCAGGAAGTCCGCACGCACGTCCCCGCGCAAAGCCGCACCGGGCACATGCAGACGATCTTCGGGCGGATGGAGCGGTTGGAACCTGGAAACGAAACCAAGCTGTCGGCGATGCTCCATCAAGCGGCTGAGCGCATCACGCGGCGCGGCATCATCGTGGTCATTTCGGATTTTTACGACGACCCGGAAGCGATAGTGAGCGCGCTGCAACATCTGCGGTTCAAAGGTAACGATGTGATCGTCTTCCACGTGCTCGACAAAAACGAAACCGATTTTGAATTCACCGAGCCGGTTCTGCTCGAAGACGCCGAGACCGAAGAGCAGATTCACGTTATGCCCGACATCCTGGCCGATGGCTACCGCAGCACGATCCGCGAGCACATCGAACGGCTGCGCGAAGCCGCCGCGCGGAACAAGATTGATTACGAATTGCTGACGACAGACAGGCCGCTCGATTTCGCGCTGTTTTCGTTTTTGGCGAAGAGGGCAAGGCAGTAGCCAAACTTATTGGCATGATCGTGATGTAAAGAAATGTCTTTTCTCAATCCACTATTCCTGCTTGGTCTCGCCGCGGTCGCCGTGCCGGTCATCGTGCATCTGGTGCGCCGCACTCGCGCGCCTCGCATTGAATTCCCTTCTCTGATGTTCGTCCGGCGCATTCCGCAGCGGACGATCCGCCGTCGCCGGATGCAGAACTGGCTGCTGTTCGCGTTGCGCTGTCTGGCGTTTATGCTGCTGGTCTTTGCGTTCGTGCGGCCATATTTCGGCAGCGGTCAGGCGGACACGAATCGCGGGCAACGCGCGAATGTGATCCTGCTCGATACGTCTTTCAGCCTGCGTTACGGCAATCGCTTCGATCAGGCGAAGCAGCGCGCCCGCGCCATCATTGACGAAACGCGCGGCAATGAGCCTACGACGATTGTCACGTTCGGGCAGAGCTACGAAGCGCAGAACAAATTCACGACCGACACCGGCCAATTGAAATCGGTTCTTGACAGCATCAAGCCTGATTCGACTGCGACCGATTACGCTCAGGCTCTGCGCGGCGCTGAAGGTTTGTTCAAAGATAGCGCCGCCGCCAATAAACGCATCGTTTTGATTTCTGATTTTCAGGCTACCGGAAAAAACGAAGCCGAGGCTTCGTATCGTCTGCCTTCCAACATCAAGCTGGAGACAATTGACGTGGGCGAACAGAATTCGCCGAATCTGGCCGTCACCGACGCCGGTTTGCAGCCGCTGATTTATCAGGCGAAATACGCCGACAAACTGACCGCGCGCATCGCCAATTTCAGCGACGAAGAGAAGACCGGCGTGCGCGTGGAGTTCCAACTCAACGACCACACCGTCGAGAAGCGCGAGATCAAGATCGCCGCGCGCGATTCGGCGACAGTCGAATTCACCGGCTTCAACCTGAACGAAGGCGTCAATCGCGGCGTGATCGTAATCGAGGGCGACAACTTCCCCTTCGACAACCGGTTCAATTTCACGCTTCGGCGCGCCGAGCAGATGAAAGCCCTGGTGATCGAGACCGCGACGCGCGGACGCAGCGAGAGCTTCTATCTGCGCAACGCGCTGACGACTGGCGAGAATCTGCCGTTCAATCTTGAAATCAAAACGGCAGGTTCGGTCAACCCGGCTGAACTCAGCGCATACCGAGTGATCATACTGAACGACGCGCCGGTCAATCAGGCGCTCGCCGCAGGGCTGATCAAATTCGTCGAAGGCGGCGGCGGGTTGATCATCGCCGCTGGCCCACACACCGAACCGGCGGCGTTCAATCAGGTCTTTCAAAACTTCGCGCCGGCGAAGCTTGAAGAAGTCGTCAGGCCGCGCGGCGATTACGTCGTAATGAGTGAGATCAAGACCGATCATCCGATCTTCGAGGTCTTCAAACGCAGCGGGCGATTGGCGACGGCGCGCGTCTTCGGCTACGTGCGCGCGACGGCCGGCGAAGGCGCGGGCGTGATCGCGCGGTTTGAAGACGGCAGCCCGGCCTTGATCGAATCCACGCGCGGCGGCGGCAAGCTACTGCTCTTCACCTCGACGCTCGACGCGAGTTGGAACGACCTGCCGCTGACGCCGATCTACCTCCCGCTCGTTCGCCAGATGGCGCGGCGGCTGGGCGAACGCGAAGAGCGCGCGTGGAATCTGGTCGGACAGACGTTCACCGTTGACGCGGCGAAAGACGGAACGCCGCCGGCGGTTGACGCGCCAAGCGGCGAACGAATCACCGACCGCAAACAGACCAGTGCGGGCGAATTGATCGTCGCCGCGCGCGAGCCGGGTTTTTATCGTTTGCGTTACGCCAACAACTCCGATTTCGCGGCGGTCAACGTTGACAGCAAAGAATCCGATTTGACCCGGCTCAACGTCGAAGAGTTTGCGGCGGCGGTTACAGGCGCCGATCCGAAGGCCGTTTCCGCTGCGGCGGCGAATGAAAAGTTGAGCAATGAAGAGATTGAATCGCGCCAGCGCGTGTGGTGGATGCTGCTGATTGCGGCCTTGCTGCTGTTCATCGCGGAAGGCGTGCTGGCGCGGCGAATGAAGATGGCTAGAGTTATCAATTGAAATGGCAAATTACGACTACGGTAAATGTCAGGTTTGCGGCGAGCAAATGGTCGAGCGGCAAATCAAGCAGGATTTCTGGATCAAGGGAGATTTGATCGTCGTTGAAGATGTGCCAGCGGGTGTATGTCCACAGTGCGGAGAGAAAGTCGTGAGAGCCGATGTCGGACGGCAAATCGCGGCGCTCATTGCCGACATCGAGAAAGCATAACCTGTCCGCAGTATCAACGTTCCGGTTCTTCAGTTCAAACTGGCGGCTTGATCGTGACGTATAGACAATCCGGCAGGTATCGAAAGTTATCAGGTAAAAACTATGCCAGCCAAAAAGAGCGCGAAAACAAGTAAAACCACGGCGCGGAAGGCTCCGCGTAAAAAGGCGGCAGCGTCCGCTCCGGCGGCTGAAGCGTCCGGCCAGATTTATCAGATCAAGGTGACGCTGAAGAATTCCAAGCCGTCCATCTGGCGCAGGATTCAGGTCAGGAGCGACGCCACGCTCGGCGAATTGCATGCGATCCTTCAGATGGCGATGGGCTGGACCAATTCGCATCTGCACCAATTCATCGTCGGCAAGCGTCCGAACTTCGTCTTTATCGGCGCGCGGGGGCCTTATGCGGACGACGATATGATGGACATGATGAATGAAGGTGAGATCGTGATCAGTCAGGTTCTGCCCGCCGCCAGGACAAAGATGGTTTACGAGTACGATTTCGGCGATAGCTGGGAGCACGAACTGGTCGTGGAAAAAATCGTGCAGGCCGAGGCGGGCGTTCATTACCCGCGATGCGTTGCCGGAGAGAACGCCTGTCCGCCGGAAGATGTCGGCGGCGTGTGGGGCTACGCCGATTTCCTGGAAGCGATCAATGACCCTGATCACGAACAACACGAAGATATGTTGGAGTGGGCCGGCGGAGAGTTCGATCCGCAGGAATTCGATCTCGATCTGGTCAACAAGCGATTGAAGGTTCGCCAGAACTATGAAATGTACGGGCGCGGCCTGTTTTAGGAGGGCAATATGAATCACCGAAGCGGTCAACTATTCGGTATCATCAGCGCGGCGCGCAAACGCCGCAATCTGTTAATCGTTCTGCGCGGGCTGGCGATCACCATCGCCATCACAGCCGCGATGCTCGTCATCACGGGTCTGGCCGCGTACCGCTACCGGTTCAACACCGCCGCGCTCGTATCGTTGCGCGTCTTCGCTGTTCTGAGCGTGATCGCCGCCGTCTACTTCGCCCTGTTTCGCCCGCTGCGCCGCAAAATCAGCGATGCGCAGCTTGCGCGGCTTGTCGAGGAGAAGCATCCCGGAATTGACGACCGCTTCGTCAGCGCAATCGAGTTCTCGAATGAAGAGCAGCGCGCGGCCTTCTCGCCCGCGATTATTGATCGGCTGGTTGACGACGCCGACCGACACGCGCGCGATGTCAACATTGACGAAATCGTCCCGCGCAGACGCTTCTGGCAATTCGGCGGGGCCGCGGCCGCAAGCGTCGCGTTGTTCATCGCCGCGTTGATCTTCGGGCCGAGCGCGATCAAAAGCGGCGTCGCTCAATTGATGGCGCCCGCCAGCGCCGTCGCAGCGGCCAACGCGCTGAAGATCGAAGTCAAACCAGGCACGGCGCGAGTCCCGAAAGGTTCCGACCAGAAGATACTCGCCAAACTGCTCAACTTCTCCGCCGAACAGGTGACAGTCTTCACGCGCAAGGCCGGCGCGAGCGACGATCAGTGGATAGGCCAGATGATGGAGCCAACGAAGAACAACAACGAATTCCAGTTCTTCATCTTCAACATTCAGGACGACACCGAGTATTTCGTCGAAGCGGCTGGCTGCCGCTCTGAAGAATTCAAACTGACAATCGCCGATCTGCCTTACGTCAAACGCATTGATCAAACGCAAAGCTTTCCCTCCTACACTGGCCTAGCGCCGAAAACGCTCGAAGACGCGCCGAACGTCTCCGTGCTCGCGGGCACGACGGTCAAGCTCGTGGCCAAGCTTACTGGACGCGCGAAATCCGCTCGGCTCGTTCTGCGCGATGGCGGAAAGATCGAGATGGAAAAAGTCGGCGAGACCGATTTCGCGGCCACACTGACCGTCAACAAAGAAGACAGCTACCACGTCGAGGTCACGAGCGTTGAAGGCGACGTTTACAACGGCTCGAATGAATACGACATCACCGTGCTGGAAGACCGGCCGCCGACAGTCAGTTTTGAAAAGCCGGGACGCGACGCGCGCGCCACAAGCATCGAGGAAGTCTTCACTCAAGCAAAGGCCGAAGACGATTACGGCGTGCTCTCGCTCGATCTTTATTACGCGGTCAACGGCGGCGAAGAGAAAAAGGTTGATCTGCAAAAGCTGAAAGGCGAATCGGCGCGGGAATTGATGGGCGCGCACACATTTTTCCTTGAAGAGTTCGGATTGCAGCCCGGCGATTTGATCTCGTATTACGCCAAAGCGCGCGACGCGCACAAGGAAGCGACCAGCGACATCTACTTCATCGAAATCAAACCGTTCGAGAAAGAATTCAAACAGTCGCAGCAGCAGGGCGGACAGGGCCAGGGCGGTGAGCAGCAGGAAGGTTTGACCAAACGCCAGAAAGAGATTATCGCCGCGACGTTCCGAGTCAATCGCGACGAAGCGACCTATTCCGAAAAAGAGAAAGAGGACAATTACAACACCGTCTCGCTGGCTCAAGAGAAAGTGCGCGAAGACGCCATTGCGCTGGTCGAACGAATCAAACGCCGAATGGGCGATGGGCTTGGGCAGAATCAGGATTTCGTCAAACTGGTCGAGCATGTCACGCAGGCGTCGAAAGAGATGGAGCCGGCGATCAAGGAATTGAAATCGCGCAAGGGCAAAGACGCGATGCCGCCCGAACAGCGCGCGTTGAAGGAGTTGCAACGCGCCGACGCCATCTTCCGCGAGATTCAGGTTTCGCTCTCTCAGAACAGTCAGGGCCAGGGGCAGCAGCAGGCCGAAGAGCTTGCCGACCTCTTCGAGCTTGAGATGGACAAGCGGAAGAACCAGTACGAAACGCTCAACCGCGAGCGCCAGCAGCAAAACCAGCAACAGGACGACGAGGCCAAGCGCAAGCTGGAAGAACTGGCGCGACGGATGCAGCGCGAAATCGAACAACAGCAACAGCGCATGCGCCAGCAGGCTCGCAATCAGAGCGGCGGCGGAGGCGGACGCCAGCAGCAACAGATGATAGAAGAAGCGCGCAAGGCTGCGCGCGAACTCGAAAAATTGTCGCGCGAACGCCGCGATCCGCAGATGCAGGATTTGGCCAACAAACTCAACCAGGCCGCCGACGAGATGCAGCGCGCTCAAGCGGCTCAGCAAAACAACAAAGAGCAGGAATCCATCTCGCGCAACCTGCGCGCGATGCAACAACTCGAAGACGCTCAACGGCGGCTCGATCAGTTGAAACAATCGCAGGGCGGCAAATCAATCCAGGATTTGAAGCAGCGCGCGGCCAACGCGGCCCAGCGCCAGAATGAAATCGCCAAAGACGTGGATGACCTCTCGCGCCGCGCGCGTTCCGGCGACCCTTCAGTCAACGATTCAAAACGCCAGTTGTCCGAACGCAAAGAGTCGCTGGCCAACGAAGTCGGCAATCTGGAAAGAGACATTGATCAGACCGCGCGCGGAATGAACCAGGAGCAGCAAAGCGCCGCCAACAAGCTGCGCGAAGCCGCCAGCGGCCTGCGGCAAAATCGCGTACAGGATCGGATTCGCTACACGAAGCAGCTTATGGAGGCGAACGCGTTCGACTACGCGAAGCAGGGCGATCAGACAGTTCAGCAAAATCTCGAACAACTCGCGCAACAACTGGCCGAAGCCGAAAAGAACGCGCAACGCAAAGGCGGCGCGGGCGGCGAAACCGAGGAGAATCTGGATAAAACGCGCCAACTCGCCGATAACCTCGAATCGTTGCGCAAACGCCTGAACGACCGAGGCCAACGCGGCGGTCAGCAGCAACAAAACAATCAGGGCAATCAGCAGGGGCAGCAAGGCCAGCAACAAGGGAAACAAGAACAGCAGGGGCACCAGGGGCAACAGGGGCAACAGCAAAATCAGCAAGGCCGCCAGCAGGGACAGCAGATAGCCCAAAATCAAAATGGACAACAGGGCCGCCAGGGACAACAGAAAGGACAGCAGCAGGGGCAACAAGGACAGCAAGGGCAACAGGGCCGTCAAGGACAGCAACAAGGTAATCAGCAAGGACAACAGGGGCAACAAGGACAGCAAGGGCAGCAAGGACAACAAGGGCAACAAGGGCAACAGGGGCAACAAGGGCAACAAGGGCAGCAAGGACAACAGGGGCAACAGCCCGGCGGTCAGGGCGGCGGCGGCCAGCAGAACCCCAACGACCGAGGCCAACAATCGCCCAATTCGCAAAGCTCCCAGGCCAGTTCAGGCGGCGGTCCGATTCGCGGAATGGCCGACCGCCAACTCGGTTCCGAACTGCGTGAACGGTTGCGTGAAGCAGAGGATTTGCGGCGCGGACTGAACAAAGACCGCGACCTGGCTCGCGGCCTCGATCAGGCGATTCAAGGTTTGCGGCAAGCCAACGACGCGATCACGCGCGACGACATGCAGACCGCGCTGCTGCTGAAAGATCAGGTGATCGAGCCGCTGCGCAGCATCGAGTTGGAATTAAGCAAACGATTGCAGTTGAAACTCGGCAAGAACAACCTGCGCTTGTCGGATGAAGGCGAGGCGCCAGCGGCTTATCGCAAGCTGGTGGATGAGTATTACAAACGCTTGTCGGCTCAACCATCAAAGCCATAGCTGTTGAAGGAAGAGATTTTCCTGCCCCGAATTTTCCTGTTGGCAAAACACAAAAGGAAAATGCGGGGCAGGAAAATTCCGTTTCACTTTGCCGAATACCTGACCGTTTGACCCGTCACGCGCTGACAAGACTTCAACTCAACTTCTACCTTCAAAGTTTCCGCTTCCCTTCTCAACTTCGCTCGCTCATTCGCGTCCCAGGCGGTTGGGAACGGAGGGCGGTCAATCGGCTCATCATCCGGCACGGCGCGCGCAATCAGCCAGTATTTTCCCGGCGCGATGTTGTTCAACGCGAATGCGCCATCAGATCGGACAAGCGTTTCGGCGTAGCGCGACACATCGTCAGCCGCGTTCTGTTCTGTCGGGATCAAATGCGCGCGCAATCTCTCCGGCAACCGCGCGCCCGCCTTTCCGGCGACAACTTTGCCGCCCAAACTCGCCGCGCCTTCCGCGACGGTCACGATGACGCCGGTCATTTTCTCGCCCTGTTTGAGCGCCAATCCGTTTCGCGAAATGTTGTTGACCGGCGCCGGCGCGCCCCGTCGCGCGGGAACGTTCGCGGGCGCGGTGATCGTCTTCAGGTAAAGGTTCTCGCCGGGCAATCGCATTCCGATCCGGTAATGGCCCGGATCAACGTCGTTGATCGTGAATTCGCCCTTCTCGTTCGCGCGTGGGCTGGAAAACCTGTGCCACGGCAAAAACTCCGGGGCGTCTTTCGGCAAATCGTCACGAGTCGCTGTGGGAGAAAACTCTACAAGTGGAATTTTGCCTTTGCTGTCACAGGCGTCTGGCGCGCTCTCGACAACAATTCGACCGATGATCAAGCCTAGCGGCAGAAGCTTCAATTCGACGCCGATAATATCAGCGCCTCTCAGCGATCTGCGGCGCGGCGCCGAAGCCATTCCAACGTCGTCGCCAATGCTCCTGCCGGCGACAATGTATTCGCCGTCAGACAAACCGGAAATAGAACAGGCGACCCGAGATAATCCTGGCCAATCCAGGCTCCCGTTCCTGCCCGACACTGACCAGATAGCGGCCTTCGGGCAGGCCGAAGAGGCAATAGACTCCGCGATCATCCGTCCAGTACATCTCATAATTCATATTGTAGAGCCAATAAAAGTTTTGCGGCTTGCCCCTGCTGTCGAGCCTATGGAGATTGATCGTCTCTTCATTCGCCGGTCGGCCTTGCGAATCGGCGACTCGCCCGGCGATCACGCCGCCGCGTTTGATTTCGATTTCGAGATTTTCGACTTTCTCGCCCTCGGCGACATTGAGCGCCCGACCGCGCCTTCCCATACCGTCATCTCCGGGCGCGATATAGCCCTGCGCGAGCGCGAAGATCGAATAACTTCCGGCGGCGACGCCAGTGAATCGGAATTGCCCTGCTCATCGGTCCCGGCGCGGAGCGCATTGGACGGGTTGGAACGTTGCGGCTGCAACGTCACGGTCACGCCGCGCGCCGGTTCGCCTTTCAATGTGACGAGGCCGGAGACGGTGGCCGTTCCGGTTTTCGTTTCTGCGGGTTGAGCTTGAATTGAAAGAAGCGCGAAAGGCAAAACGAGAATGCTGAGCGCGAAACCGGGTTTTGGCATAACACCTCCTGAATTCGGGCGGTTGCGTGTGGGACAATTTGGCAAATTGTCCCACGCAATGATCGCAAGCCGAATTAACGATTGAATCGCAGGACGTAATCTTTCACGCGCCCGCAAGGCCGAAGTTCGATTTCGTTCTTCGCGGCTGCGGCTTCGCGGCGAAGCTTCGCACGTTCAATCGCGTCCCAGGCCGTCGGGCGAACCTGATCATCGTTCGCTTCTTTTTCAGCGGCCTGCCGCGTGTGCAGCAGGTATTTGCCCGGCGCCAGATGTTTGAACTCGAACGAGCCGTCGCCGCGAATGGCTGTTTCGGCGTAACGCAACACGTCATCAGCCGCAGTCGTTTCAGCCGGGATCAGGTGAACGCGAAGACGCTTCGGCAGTTGCGCGCCTTCGATTGCCGGAACGATTTTGCCGGTCAGGCTTGCGGCGCCTTCAGCGATGATGATTTCAACGCCCGAAACTTTTTCGCCCTGTTTGAGTGCGACGCCCGCGCGCGAAACATCCATAGACGAGGGCGGCTTCGGCGGCGACGCCTGAGTGATGGCGCGGACGTACCAGTTTTCATCGGGCAATTCGGGGCTGATCCAATAACGACCGGCTTCGAGGTTCTTCTGAGTGAAGCCGCCGTCTTTTTCGGGCGCAGCCCCGCCCATAGCCAGCCCGGACTGCATCGGCAGAATCCCGGAAGCCAAAATGCCCGGCTTCTTGTCGTCGCGCTTCAACTCGATCAGCGCCTCTTCGACCGTGAACTTATCGGCGCTTTTGCAGGCGCCCTCTGACTTCGAGGGTTCAACCACGACGCGACCGGAGATCGAGCCGAGTTTCAGCAGCTTCAATTCGATTCCGCCGAGATCGGCGCCTCTCACCGTCACACGCCTCGGAAGCGAGGCCGAGAAATCGAAGCTTTCGTTGAATCGAATCGCGCTCAATTCGTATTCGCCATCCTCCACGCCGTGCAGTGAAAAATTCTGGCTGCCCATCAGCGTCGCCATGCCCGCGAGATATTTGTCGGCGGCGCTGGTGAGCGTTACGAGAACGCCGTTGACCAATCCCTCGCCCTGCGTCTCTCCCGCAATCGTTCCGCTGATCGAACGACCGCGAGCCGTGCGGAGGCGGATGTCAACGCTGTTCATCTCTTCGCCGGCGCGAACGTTGATCTCAGTGGCCGCGCCTCTCGGCGATGAAGGGTGATAAGACGGAGTTTCGCGCCGCGATTGTCCCAACCCGGCGAACGTTGGCGACGCCCCGTTGACGCTGACAACGTAAGCGCCGGGTTCGAGGCCGTAAATGCGGTAGACGCCGCGATCATCGGTCATCCGCGACGAATTCATGGCGTTCATCGCGTCGCCGCCGGCGTCGGGCCGGCCTTCGGAATCGCGCACGCGGTCAGCCGACACGCGGACGCCGACCACCGGCTCGCCGAATTCATCGGTCACGCGGCCTGTAATCACGCCGCCTCTGACCAGATTGATGATCACGCTTTCGCCGATGCGGTATTTGCGCGATTGATTCGAGTCGGAAACGTAACCCGGCGACTGAGCCAGCAGCGTGTAAACGCCGTGAGTCAATCCCGCGACTTTGAAATTCCCTTCGGCGTCGGTTGCGGTTTCATTCGCCCCGCTCACAATCGCGCCCAGAGACGCTCGTCCAACGTCGATGGCCATCACGCGCGCGCCGGCGACGGGTTGGCCGTCGTCAGCGATGACCCGGCCCGAAATCGCGCCTTCGCGCTTCGGCTGCGGCTCCTGCGCATTCGCCAGCATAGCCAGAGCAATCGTCATAAAAACCGCGAGCGACATATTCGTCTTTTTCATTGCTCCTCCTCCTGATCCTTTCTGCTCAGATCGAGCATCATCGTGACCTGCGCCTCCTGGCCTTTTGTGACGAAGACTTTTTGAGTGACTGGCGCGGGTGGCGGCAAATTCGGATTGCTTTGCGAACGCGCCGTCAACGTCAGCGTGTATTCGCCCGGCAACAATCCTTCGATCACGAACCGCCCCCTGCCATCAACTTCAGCGTAGCCGCCTGAATGGCCTGCGCCGCCTTCACGGCTCGCAAACACGCTCATCCGCCAATCAGCAGGCAACGCGCCGCCCGCCACTTGAACCTGTCCGCGAATCACGCCCGCGCTTTTTCCGAGAATGATCCGAACGCCGCTGATGGTTTCGACGCCGGTCACGGCAATTCCACCGCTCGCATCGGCGCCGTCGCGTTCGATTCGCACAACCTTCAGCGAGCGGTCGGTGATACTGACCGCCTCGAACATCACTCGACCGGGCCTGACGCCTCTGATGGTGAAACCGCCGTCGCCGCCGATTCGAGACATCGTGGGAGTCATTCCCATAGCTAAAGCGTTTCTATCCTCTCCGTCAGGCGAAGCGGGCCTGGAATTCGCGACGATCATCATCTGCGATAAATTCGGTTTGGCGGATGGATCGGCGTCTTCGACAACAGCGACGCCGATAATCGTCGCGCCGCGTTTCGCCCTGATCTCAACGTCCGCCACATCGCCGCCTTGAATTTCGAACTTCGCTCCATTGCTGAAATAACCGCTGGCTTTGCCAGTCAGAAACGATTCGTAATCGGCGAGGCCCACCTGATACTGCCCCGGAGCGAGTCCGTTGAACCGGAAATTGCCCCGCTCATCCGTCCTTGAGTTTCCGCCGAAACTGCCGAATCCGCCGTCGTCTCCTGCGGTCTTCATGCAGATCACACCGAGGCCCGCCACCGGCTGGCCCGTTTCGTCATCAACGACGCGGCCCAGCGCTTCGTAAGTCTGTTTGGCGCCGCCGAGCCTGATGTCAACGCCAGTGGCTTCGCCGCCTTCCGTGACCGCAACGAACTTCGCCTGATTCTCACTCGTGGCGCCGGGATACCACGTGCGCGGGTATTTGCCTGCGGCGCCAACCATCAAGCCATCAGAATCTCCTCCAGCGCTGACCAGATAGCGCCCGGCGCGCAACGCGTAAATTCGATAAACGCCGCGATCATCGGTTTGAAATGACTCCCAGTTGGAGAAGTTGCGATATTCCTGCTTCTGCCCCTGCTCATCCACGATTTGCAGGCTGATGGTTCTTGCGATCAGCGGACGGCCATCGGCGTCGGTCACGCGACCGGTGATGACGCCGCCGCGCACGAGCGCGAAATCAACGTCAGCGCGCGCTTCGCCTTCATCGAGCGACAACGATTCGACCAGCGCCTCGATCTGCGACCGCTTCTCCCTGACGCAACTTCCCATAAGCGCCTGTATTTCGTATTTGCCTTCCGGCAGGTTGAAGACGCGGTAGCGCCCATCGGCGTCCGTGATGGCGTTGTAAACCTCGCGCGCGCTGCCTCCTGCGATGCGGGCGAGAGGATTGTTTTCCTCCGAGTTCAATTCGGTGATGGTGATTTTGGCGTTGGCCGCCGGCTTGCCTGCGATGGTCACGCGCCCGCTGATTGAAGCTGTTCGCGGACGGTTGTCGCGTTGCGGCGTTTGCGCGCCGGCGTGAGCGAATACAAAAGAGAACGCTGAGACGAGAATCAGAGATCGAGCGAATCGAATCATATCGGCCTCCTTGAAAGTCGCTGAGAAACAAACGCGATTGGCGTCGCGTCAGGAACTGGGCTGCTTTGAAACTTCCACGGACGCGGGCATTGTACGAGCCTCGCCTGAGCGCGACAAGGCGATTCCACCTGGGTGCGCATCGCTTCTAGCGCGCTCTCATGGCTTTTGCAAAGTCGTCAGGGCGACACTAAAACCCAAGACCTAAAATCTAAAACCTATAAATTTTTCCTTCGAGGGCTTCATCAATCGCTGATTCGGAGGAAAAGTTTTTAGGTATTAGGCGGTCGGTTGTAGGTTTTAGTTACCATAACTGACTTTGCATAAGCCCTGTAGCGTGCTCTTGACGCATGCCGACGCGCTCAATAAAATCCATCATTCTCGTTTGACCATGTGGGAACTCCTATATCAAACATCTCCAATTTCACACCCACTCGGAGGCTGACTTGATCGAAGTTGAGCATCTCGTAAAGAGCTACGGGCAGGCGCGCGCCGTCAATGACATTTCATTTAAAGTCGAAAAAGGCGAAATCCTGGGCTTCCTCGGCCCGAACGGCGCGGGTAAAACAACAACAATGCGAATCCTGACCGGCTATCTGCCGGCGACGGGCGGGACGGCGCGGATCGCGGGCTTCGACGTGTTCGAGCAATCAATGGAAGTCCGCAAACGCATCGGCTACCTGCCGGAAACCCCGCCGCTGTATCCTGAAATGACCGTCAGCGATTACCTGGCTTTCGTCGCCCGGATCAAAGGCGTTGCGGCGGGCGATGTTCCTAACCGTGTCGCCGAGGCGATGCGGATGGCCAACCTGACTGAGCGCAAAGACGAATTGATCAAACGCCTGTCGCGCGGCTTCAAACAGCGCGTCGGCATCGCGCAGGCCATCGTCCACAATCCGGATGTCGTCATCCTCGACGAACCGACCGTCGGACTCGATCCGAACCAGATCAAAGAGGTTCGCCATCTGATCAAGGGGCTTGCGGGCGAGCACACGATCATTCTTTCGACGCACATCCTGCCGGAAGTCGAGATGACCTGCGACCGCGTGGTGATCATCAACAAAGGCCGCATCGCCGCGATTGACACGACTGAAAATCTGACGACGCAGCTCAAAGGCGGCGAACGCGTGCGCCTTCAGGTCAAAGGCTCTGCCGACAGCTTGCGCGACACGCTCGAGGCAATCGAAGGCGTCAAGAACGTCGAGGTCAATTCAGCCGAACACGGTCTGGAAGCCGACGGCCTGGTCAACGCCGAAATCGAAAGCGAAAGCGGCACAGACCTGCGCGCGCGCATCGCCTCACGCATCGTCGGCGGCGGCTTCGATCTATTGGAACTGCGCGCCGTCAACCTGAGCCTCGAAGACATCTTCATGCAATTGACGACCGAGGAGAAGGCTGAAGAGAAAGCCGTGGGGAAAGCCGCGTAGCAATCTCAAATCTCCAAATTGAGATTCGAGATTCAAAGGGGAAATTATGAAAGGGATTCTTGCCATCTACCGCCGCGAACTCAGCGGCTACTTCGTTTCGCCCATCGCCTACATCGTCATCGGATTTTTCCTGGCCCTGACCGGATATTTCTTCGCGGACATTGTCGGAAGAGTAATCGAATACTCGTTCAGGGCGCAGATGCAGAGCATGCAAATGCAAGGCGCGCCGCCTCCGATTGACGCGCCGATGCTGGTCATCCGCAACTTCGCCGGGTTCGTCACGACAATTCTGCTCTTCCTCGTGCCGATGCTGACGATGGGCGTTTACGCCGAAGAGCGCAAACGCGGCACGATGGAGATGCTGATGACTTCGCCGATCACCGAATTCCAGATCGTGGTCGGCAAATTCCTCGCCTCGCTGACGCTGTTCGTGGTGATGCTGGCGCCGACGCTGATCTATCACTTCATCATCGGGCGTTACAGCGAACCGGCTTTGCCCTGGCGGATCATGTGGGCGGGTTATCTGGGAATCTTCCTGCTTGGAGCGGGGCTGCTGGCGCTGGGATCGTTCATCTCTTCGCTGACTGAAAACCAGATCGTCGCGGGCGTCTCCACGTTCGTCGTGTTCCTGATGCTGTGGATACTCGATTTCGGAGTGCGCGGTTCGAGCACTACCTTCGGCGAAATCATGAAGTACCTCTCGATCCTGCAACATTACGACACCTTCGCGCAGGGCGTGATTGATACGTCTTCGATCATCTTTTACCTGTCGGTAGTGGCGCTCGGCCTCTTCCTTACGCTGCGCAATCTGGATTCGATGCGCTGGAGGAGGGCTTAATAGGAACGGGAGTGGGGAGTGGGGAATGGGGAGTAGGTGGTCAAACATACCCCCCATTCCCTATTCCCTACTCCCTATTCCCCCTGACAAATTATGAACAACAATCGTCAAGAGATGACAAAACTCGCGGGCATTGTCGGCCCGGCGCTGGCGCTCGCGGGATATATCCTCTATTCGAGAGAGCAGGTCTGGAAGTGGTACATCATCGCGCTGATCGCCGTCGGCGCGGCGCTGCTTCTGGCTTCGATCGTTCTCAACTTCAAATCAATCGTCGCGTTCTTCCGCGGACGTCAGGGCAGGCTCGGCGCGAACACTGTCGTGTTGTCGGTCGCCGTCATCGCCATTCTCAGCGTGGTCAATTTTCTGGGCTACCGGCACCACAAACGCTTCGACCTGACTGCTGAAGGTTTGTACACGCTGTCGGATCAGACCAAAAAGATCGTCGGCAATTTGCAGAAGGACGTGAAGGTCATCAAGTTCGACAAGGGCAACGACCAGCAACTGGCCGATCAGATGGCGGAGTTCAAATACCTGAGCAACCGCATTAGCTACGAGCGGATTGACGCGGATCAAAACCCCGGATTGGCGCGCCAATACGCCGCGCGCAACGGCGAGACGCTGGTCGTGGCGGGCGAGCGCACCGAACGACTGCAACAAACCGACGAACAGGCGCTGGTCAACGCGATCATGAAAGTCACGCGCGACAAACTCAAACGCGTCTGTTTCACCGAAGGCCACGAAGAAAAAGCGATGTCCGGAACCGAAGCCGACGGTTTCGGCACGGTCGAAGGAGTTCTGAAGAGCGAGAATTACGAAACCAAGTCGGTCAACCTAATCTCGTCCGGCCAGGTTCCCGCCGAGTGCGACGTGCTGATTTCCGCCGGGCCGAAGAAAGCTTTCCTGCCGCAGGAGGCCGCGATGATCGGCAAGTATCTGGACGAAGGCGGCAAGGTGTTGTTGCTGGTTGACCCGGAACCCGATCATCCGAACAGCGACCCGCAACTCGGCGACGTGCTGAAAGCCTGGAACATCAATCTGGGGAACGATGTCGTGCTCGACGCCAGCGGCGCGGGCCGTTTGATCGGCCTCGGCCCTGCGGCGCCGGTCGCAGGCAATTATCCCGACCATCCGATCACGAAAGACATGAAGCGGTCGGCGACGTTCTTCCCGATGGCCCGCTCGGTCAAGACCGGCGATTCGGCCAAAGGTGAGGCCCTCTTCACCGAACTCATCAAGACTTCGGATAACAGTTGGGGCGAGACCGAGTTGAAAAACAACGAAGCCAAATTCGACGCAGGCAAGGACACCAAAGGCCCGATCAGCCTCGGCGTCGCTGAGACCAAAAAGATCGGCGACAAGGAAGCGCGCCTGGTCGTGATCGGCGATTCAGACTTCGCCACGAACAGGTACATCAGGCTGCTCGGCAATGGCGACCTGATGTTCAACACGGTCAACTGGCTGGCGCAGGACGAAGACCTGATTTCGATCCGCCCGAAGAGCGCGTCCAATCGCAGCATCACGATGACCGAAGCGCAGCAAAGCACGTTCTGGTGGCTGACCGTTCTGTTCATGCCGCTCGCCGCCGCCGGCGCGGGCGCGTACATCTGGTGGAAACGAAGATAGAGCTATGAAACGAAACACTCTGATCCTTCTTCTGGTCGCGGCGGTCGCGGCGACAGCCGTTTACTTCCTTGAAGTCAAACCCGGCAAATCGCGCGACGAAGCGCCTGACAAAAGCCGCTCGGCGTTCAAATTCAGCCGCGAAGAAATCGCGGGCATTTCGCTGACTCGCGGCGGACAGACAATCAATCTCGAAAATCAGAACAACAAATGGGTGATCACGCAGCCGGTCAGCGCCGCAGCCGACGAATCGGCGTTGAACTCGCTGATCGGCGATCTGGTCAGCGCGCGCATCGAGACCGAATTCCCACCGTCAGGAAACGATCTGAAGCAATACGGTCTGGCGGAGCCTGCGGTCAAACTCGAAGTCAAACTTAAGAGCGGCCAGACTCATCGTGTCGAACTCGGCGCGAAAGCTCCCGGCGACGTTTCGGCCTACGCCAAAATTGACGGCGCGCAAAACATCGGACTGGTTTCGGCTGGATTGCTGAACAACGCCGACAAATCGCTCAACGATCTGCGCGACCGCTCGGTGCTCGGCGCGACGCAGTACGAATTGAACTCTATCAAGGTCGCTAGCGAGGGCGGAAGCTACGAACTCGAAAAGAAAGAGTCCGAGTGGAACATCAAAACGCCCGTTGAAGCGCCTGCGGACGAAGGCCAGGTCAACAGCCTGCTCGCCGATCTGACCGGCGCCAAAGCCACCGAAGTCGTCAGCGAAAACGCGGACGACCCGGCGAAATACGGTCTCGACAAATCGAAGAATTCGATCACGGTCAAACTCGCCACCGGCGGCGAACGGACAATCAACATCGGCTCCAAAGTTGACGACGGCTATTACGCCAAAGCTTCCGACCGTCCGCAGGTCATCAAAGTTGATCAGGCGTTTTACGACAAGCTCAACACGAAGCCTGCGACGCTGCGCAGCAAACAGTTCGTCAAACTCAACCGCGAAGACCTGACGAAGGTTTACATCAAAAACCCGAATGTCACGCTCGTGGCCGAAAAGAAAGACGATAAGTGGATGATCGTCGAGCCTGCGGACAAGAAGGACAAAGAAGCTTCGACGTTCAAGATTCTCACTCCGCTCGAATCGCAGGCCACCGAGGTGATTGACAAACCGACAGCCGCCATCGCCGCGAAGCTGGCCAAACCCGCCGCCGAAGTCCGCCTGACCGACAAGAACGGCAAAACAACGACCCTCAAAATTTCTTCCGCCGACGGCGAGAATGTTTACGTGAAGGTTGATGGGCGGCCCGAAATTTACAAAGTCGGCAAAGTCCTCCTTGACGGTTTGAGCTTCAAAGCTGACGAAGCGGTCAACTAATTTTCAACAACAACGTAGGGGCGGGTTTTCCCCGCCCGCGTCTGAGTTTCGAGCGCGGGCGGGGAAAGCCCGCCCCTACGGCGCTTTCCCGCCACTGTTACCCAACTGACAGACCTCCCTGTTAAACTGCCTCCACAATCAGAAATCAGAAGGAGGTAATCAATGAGCAATAATCAAGGACGAGAGATCGCCACGCTTGCCGGCGGTTGTTTCTGGTGTCTGGAAGCAGTCTTCGATGAACTGCGCGGAGTCGAGAAAGTCGAATCCGGCTACGCGGGCGGTCACACGATCAACCCTACCTATCGTGAAGTCTGCGACGGCGCGACAGGTCACGCCGAAGTCACGCAGATCACTTTCGATCCGCAGGCAATTTCTTTCAGCGAATTGTTGCAGGTCTTCTTCACCATTCACGATCCGACGACGTTGAATCGGCAGGGCGCGGACGTGGGCACGCAATACCGTTCAGCCATCTTTTATCACTCACCTGAGCAGCGCGAGATCGCCGAGCAGGTCATCGCCGAATTGTCTGCGGCGAAGGTTTGGGATGATCCGATTGTGACCGAGGTGACGCCGCTCACTGAGTTCTATCCGGCTGAGGAATATCACCGCGATTATTTCCAGCGAAATCCCGCGCAGCCGTATTGCCAGGCGGTGATCGCGCCTAAAGTGTCGAAGGCCAGAAAGCATTTTCTGGACAAGCTCAAACGCTAAGGCTGGGAATGGAGCAATCAACAATGAAGCTGATTTCAGTCAACGTCGGATTGCCTCGCGAAATCTTCTGGAAGAACCGCGCGATTACTACGGGAATCTTCAAAGAGCCTGTCGCGGGCCGCGTCGCCGTGCGCAAACTCAATCTCGACGGCGATCGTCAGGCCGATCTGAAAGTTCACGGCGGGCCTGACAAGGCCGTCTACGCTTACCCGTCGGAGCATTACGATTTCTGGCGCGGCGATTTGCCCGGAGTTGAATTGCCGTGGGGAATGTTCGGGGAGAATTTCACGACCGAGGGTTTGATCGAAAGCGAGATCAACATCGGCGACCGCTTCCGCATCGGCGCCAGCGAGCTGATGGTCACGCAGCCGCGAATGCCCTGCTTCAAGCTGGCCGCGAAATTCAACCGCGACGACATCATCAAACGCTTCCTGGACAGCGGGCGATCAGGTTTTTATCTGGCCGTGATCGAAGAAGGCGAAGTCGGCGCGGGCGACGTGATCGAGCGCATTCATCGCGACGAGAGTGGCGTCACGGTCGCCGACATCGTCAATGCCTACGTGAACGGAACTGAAGACCGCGACTGGCTGCTGCGCGCGTCACAACACGAAGCTTTGTCCAAAGGCTGGCGCGAACATTTTCAGAAACAGATCGAAAAGGGTGTGTTATGATCCCGGCCACGTTAGATCCCTGCCCCGAAATTCTCATCTCGAAAGGAATCATCTGATGAAGAGAGTATCGGCAATTTGCGTCGTAACGCTGATGGCATTGATCGCCGCGCGCGCCGTTTCGGCTCCGCCGCCGAAATTCGCGGGCGTCTGGGTATTGAATCGGAGCAAGAGCGCCGGATTGACCGGGGCGCTGGCGAATGCTGAAATTCGTTTGATCGTCACCCAGGACGACAAGCAGATCACGGCGGAGCAGAAGGTGATCATCAAAGGCCGCGAACAGCCCTCGCAGGAATTTTTCTATAAACTGGATGGCAGCGAAACCACCGCCGAAGTCGTGCGCCCGATGGCGGGGACGATGAAACTCAAAGCCAAATGGATCGAATACAGCCAGACACTTGAACTGACTTCGATCATCACCGGCGATAACGAAGGCAAGGAGACGACGATCACGACCAGAGAGCAATGGCAGTTGCGGGAAAATGGCAAAGCCCTGCAGATTGTCCGCACGCGCGAAACACCGCAGGGCAGGAAATTGTTCGGACTGCATTTCGATAGACAGGAATAAGGTTTCGGGAATACAAAAAGCGCAAGGGAAGGAGATGCAAAAAGCGCATAGAAAAACCATTGATTGGTTTGCGCCTTTTGCGTCTCCTTCCCTTGCGCTTTTTGTGTTCCTCCGCATCCATCCTTTGAGCGCACACTGTGAATAAGCGCGCCAAAAGATGGGGAGCGCGCGCCGTAGTCGTGGATTGTGAATCAGCCGCGAGAGCTGTTTCACGGCGGCCTCCTGATTGCCTGAGTCCGCGCCAGTTCGGCCTGGCAACCGAACTGTTTGTCAATGATCGCCAGTACGAAGTTGGTGATCGCTTTGATCAGCTCTGTCATAGAATTTCTCGACCTCGGCCTGCCACAACTTCGACCGCGCTCCAAGACCACAAAATATTGGGGTTTTTCCGGCAACTCCCAGAGATCCAATTTCGTTGTACGCGGCTGCTTTCGATGACGAACCGATCGCGGGCGATTTCTACGGAGACGGCCCGGCTGATGCGGCCACCTGGCGTCCGGGCAAAAGCCACTGGCGCGTCAAACTCAGTTGCGACGGTCAAACGATGTTCGCAACCCGTGGACAGGCAGGTGGCAATCCCTCCACCGCCAAACAGCCCTGAAACACCGTAGCGCAAGCAGGCCGAGGTTGCTTCAATTCGGCAATGGGCGCATCAAAGATGCGGCGTGACCTCGACCTGCTTGCTTTGCTTTTTCATAGAACTCGCCGATCAATCAATCGCCACAGACTGCCACCACGCGTGGGCGATTTCAGGATGCGCGATGTCGCTGTGCGCGCCTATGACCAGCGCCTTCTCCTTGATCACTTCGCCGCTGGCGAGGTTGTAGATTCGGCCCGCCTTGAAATTGTATTGATGATCTTTCTTCTGAATCGGCAAGCCTTCGGCGATGTCGTCCAGGCCCTGAATGCCGAACGCGCCGATGCCGCCGTATTTCGGCAGTTCGACCGCGAAATCAACCTGGCGTTTCAATCCGGCGGCCAGCGGGTAGAAAAATCCGACGGCTGAATCGTGCTCCGACCACGTGGTGACGATTGCGCCTTTGATGCGGTTGTTTTTGACCAGACGATTGAATGCGCCGGCTTTGTCCTTCGCGTGCGGAATCTTCGGGCAGAAGGCCCACAACGACATCGCGCCCTGAGCCAGCAACATCGAGTGAACCGGATTGGGCGCCATCGTCGCGTCGGACGATCCGGCGGTCATCGCGGTGACGACGATGCAGCCGAAGCTATGCCCCATCAGATGAAATCGCACGTCGCGTCCCGGCGCGGCCTGCTGCATCTTCCGCAGCAGATCGTTCGCGCCCGATTGGCCGATGCTCCGCGCGCGGTCTTTCATCCGCCAGAACGACAGCACGCGCAGCGGCGCCAGCAGATCGCCCCAACTGAAACCGCCTCCGAAATTGGCGAAATCGTCTTCATTCTCTTCATCGGCGGCGCGCCCGTTCTGGAAGATGTCTTCGGGGTCGAAGGCCTCGCGCTCTTCGTTGTCGAGTCCGAGCCTGCTGTTGATTTCCAGATAAGCCTGGCGCACTTCGTCCGGCAGCGAGTCAGGCTCGTCCAATTCCAGATAGGCGTTGTAGATCGTTTCGAGTTGCGGGCGAATCTCATCCGAAGCGTCGAGCAGCGCAAGCTGGTTTTTGACCGCGTTCACGACTACATCATCGCCTTCAGCGGCCAGGTTGAGGTCGAACGCGCCGCCGGTGTCTTCGTTGCCGAACGGCTTGCTGGGCCAGTGCAATCCGATAAGCAGCGGTCTGAAGTTTGGCCGCTTCTTCTTCACGGCTTCGATGTCGTCGGCGCAATTCCACAGATTGGCCATCCATTTGTCGTATTGCGCCTGCGCGTCGTCAATGTCTCCCAGCCAGCCGTGACTCATCACGAAAACATCAGTGACGGGCTGGTTTTTCAATTCGTCGAGGACAAGCTGGCTCAGCACGCGCCCGTCATTGGCCGCGCGCTCTGCGCCTTTGCTGTCGAAGTTGATCAGGTAATAGTCTTGAGTCGTCTTTGGGATTTGTCGTATCGGCATGATTTTTCTCCTGGAAAATACCTGGGTACGCATCGCTCCCAGGGTTGTTTCAAGTTGCTCCTTCGGCGTTCATCCGCCAGTTGATCTCTTCGCTGGCTATGTAAAAAACCCGCTCGACTTCAGGCGGCAACGACGTGTGACCGTCGCCTTTGATATTGCGTAATCGGCGAAGCGTTTCCTGGTCGCCGATTTCGGCCAGCGCCTGCAATGCTTTCGTCCGCAGGTAGGCGTCAGCCTGCCGGCGTTGCGCTTTGGCGATCCTGATCTCGTCGAAATCGCCGAGCGCGACTTCTTCAAATTTCTCCTTCCAACTCTGTTCGTTGAGATTGCCGAAGGCCAGGATGGCGCGGCCTTTGAGCAGGAAATCGGCGCGGTTGTCGGTCAACATTCGCTCGACGAAGCGGCGCGCGCGCGTATCGGGATTGCGCAACTGGCCGATCAACAGAATCAGCATCTCGTGCCAGCCGGCGAACGGGGCTTCGGAGATTTTGAAGTTTTCGTCTTCGAGCTGGTCGAGGCTCGGAATCAATTTGTAGACGACCGAATTCATGACCTCTTCAGGATCGAGCAGCGACAGCGCGTCGGTGATGGCCCAGCGCGTTTCGCGCTCGGTCTGCTCGCTCAGGAAAGTTTCGTAAAGGATCGCGCGCGACTGATCGTTGTCTATGTCGCCGAGCGCGAACGCGGTCATCGCGGGCAAGGCTGCGGGAATTTTTTCGGCCTGGCACTCCGCTTCGGTCTTGCGGAGCAGCGCGGCCAGTTCGTTGATGTTCTCTTTGATTTTCTTGTCGGGCTGCGCCGGGTCGCTGGCTTCGGCCCAGAGCGTCACGACTCTGGCCAGCGCGGGGTCTGCCGCTTCCAGTTCTTTTTCAAATCCCGGCATCATTCGCCTGAGTGCGCGGCCTGCGGCCTGGCGGATGCCGCCGTATTCGTAAACGCGATTCCTGTTGTGCGAGATGCGTGTCGGCGTCATCGCAACGCGCGCCAGATAAGGCACGACTTCCGGCTTGCGCTGGCGGCCAAGCTCTTCGATAGCGCGCAGCCGTTGGAACGAGCGCGGCTCGTTGACGGACGATGAGCGCCAAATCAAAGCCTCTATCACGCGGTCGGCGACGTAACTCGACTCGATGGTCCGCGAGCGTTCGAGCAGTTGATGCACCGCGTCGAGAATCTGTTCAGGCTGCGCGTCGAAGTCATCGCCGTTCGCCTGGCCCGGCGAGAGCGCCGCGCGGTGAGCGCGAATCATTTCCTGCAACGCGCCTGCGATGAGCTTCGACACCTTGCGCGAGCCGACAGCGCGGCGATTGTCGAGCAACCACAGCAGCGCGTCGCGCGCCTCGTCAGCGAGTTCGCCTGTCGCGCCGGTTCCCTGCGCCTTGCGCTGATCGCGGGCGCGCTGGCTTTCGAGCAGACAGCGCGAAGCCAGAAACACGCGCTCGCTTTCGGCGAACGATTCGCCGTAGATGATCTGTTCGAGCAGGCCGTCGGAATTCGGCAGCATCCCGCACAACAGCGTCAGCGTGTCCTGCCACCAGCGCACCTGGTTGATGCGGCCCAGCCCTCCGGTGATCCGCTCCCAATACGCTTCGGCCTTCCCGTCGGGCATTTGCGCGATCAGCGCCTGCGCGCAGCAATAAGATTGCAAAGCCGGGTAAAGGAACCTGATCGCGTCGTTGCCCGCCATCGCCAGCAGATCGCGGACGATCAACTGGCTGAGCATTTCTTCCAGCCTGTATTCACGGCCTCCGCGCACTTCGGCCATCAGCGGAATCGCGTCGTGCAGCGGCAGACTCTGGCGGCGCGAAAACTGCATTTCGAGCGCCAGCGCGTAGAGCGTTTCCAGCGCGCGCGATTGCAATCCGCCTTCGCGCGGAACGCGGCCGACTTTGTCTTCGATCACTTCCTGCAGGACGGAGGCGCGGCTCTTCGGATAAATCTCCGCTTTGGCCTGTTCGACCATTCGCACCAGCAGCCAGGGTTGCGCGGCCAGATCGTGAAGCCGCGTCTTCTCCAAAGCTTTGGCCAGTTCTTCGCCCAGCCGGTCGGCGGCCTTGATCTCAGCGTCGCCGGCGCGGTCCGCGCGCAGGTCTTTGATGATCTCGTGGCGCAAATACTTCTCGATCTTGCGGCGGCTGAGCATCTGCACGTCGAGCAGGTGCGTGACCGGCAGCTTCAGAATTCCCGTGTCGCCGTAACCGACGCTCATCACAAACTGGTGACGGTCGAAATACTTGTGAATATTGTTGTGCAGTTCCTCGATGATCTGATTGCGTTCGGATTCGGTCAGGTCTTCGCTGTTGTCGAAGACCACGCGCAGCCGGGGGCTGTCGCCGTCGAGCAACTTCTGCATCGCATCTTCATCAAGTTCGGTCGGCCAGTATTCGTTCAAACTCGCGGTGAGCAGCGCCAGGAAATCAGCCTTTGCTCCGGGCATTCGCATTCGCAGATTCAGATCAACGTAGATCGGCAGAATTTGAAGCTTATCGGGATCGGCCACCGATTCGTCGGCGGTGTGTTTCACCAGCCGCCGCAGGTGAGTCGAACGCGCTGTGCCCCGCTCGCCCGAAATCGCCAGGAAGAGCGGCAGTTTTTTCTCGTTCTTCAGCAATTCGAGCGATTGCGACCACAAATCAACGCGCGCCGCCATCTGTTGCGCGACGCGCTCCCAATTGACCTTGATTTGCCGCCCGGTCAGCATCGTCGCTTCCAGCGGCAGATTGCCGTAACGCCATCGCGGCGCGAACTGGCGGGCCGAAGCCGTGTCGCGCAATGTCGAACGCACCGGGTTGGCTTCAAACAGCCGCCCGCCGGGCGTGCGCATGAACAAGACCGGGATTGCCCAGTCGCTGTGCTGCTCGCTTTGCAGAAAATTGCGCGACTCGTTCAGCGCGCGATCTACCAGGCCGTGCTGCAGCAGGTTGCGGTAAAAGAAATGCGTCAGCTTCCGGGCCAGATCAATCGGCACTTTCTCCTGCATCGCCACGACCGCCGGAAATCCAGCCTCGACCAGTTTCGGCCCCAATCCGACGAATGGGTGCGGGTCTTCGGCGTCGCGCTTGGCCGTTTCGCACGCGGCCAGGAAGATCAATCGCGGAATGCCTTCAAACGCAGCCACCCGCCGCACGATCTCGTCGTCAGGCGCGGGCAGCAAACTTCCATCCTCGTTTTCCAGATAAAGAAAAGCCGTGCCCGTGCGCACCATCTTCCCCTCGAACGCGGCTTTTTTCGGCTGGAATTTTCCGTGACCCAGGTAATGCAGGATGTGGTGCTTGCCGAGTTCTTTCTGAATCGCGTCGGGAGTGGTCGAGCCTTCGAGGACCTTGAATTTCAAATGCCGCAATTTATCGCGCAGCTTGTCGGATTTGACGCCGGTTCGTCCGGGCAGGATCGTGACGGCGATGTCGTCAACGTCAGTCAGAGCGTCGGCGAGGCTCTCGACCTCTTCATCAACTTTGATCTCGGCGTATCCGGCAGGCAGATTCGACGGATTGGAGATGGCGATCAAAATCCTGAGCGGGCGGTCTTTGATCGCGCTCGGCTCGGCTTTCGACAACCGCGTGAAGCGCGAATACGGCGTCAGTTCGGCGCTCGAAAGCGGAACCTGCTGCCCATTCAATTCGACGAACATCCGCTCCCACATCAACGCCTGAAGCTCGTTGCACGCGGACGAAATCCACAACTGGATGCGCAGCCGCCCCGCGCACAGTTCGCGCGCGCGTCCAAGCGCCAGCACGTAGGCCGTCAACACCTTGTCGTTGAAGAGCAGCCGTCCGAGCTTGATCCCGTAATCCCGCACTTCGGATTCGAGCGTGAACAACTCAGTCAACTCTTCTTCGCCGAGTTTCAACTGGCCGGCGTACCAACTGCCGTCATCCAACTCGGCCTCGACCGGATAGATTCGTTCAGGGCCATTCGATCCGAAGATGCGAATCCGCAGCCAGCAATAATCGCCATCCATCGCAACAGACATCGCAAAGTATCCTTTCCAAAAAAGGAAGCGAGATAACGGAAATAACGGAAATAAGGAACAGACGGAATTTTCTCAGGGGTTGCCTTCGCGCTTGATATTTGGAACACGCTCCCATTCGAGCAATGGGTAATGTCCGAAATTGGCCAGAAGACCGAGTTGGAAGCCAGTGGCCTTAAGGCAATTCATCACCTGGGCGCGATGATCCGAGGAAATCTTCGAGACAGCTTTGAGTTCGAGAACGATTTTGCCGTAACAGATGAAATCGGGGACGTAGCGCTGCTTGAGAGTTCTATCGCCATAGCTCAGTTTCAGCGGTTTCTGGGCTTCAAACGGAATTCCGCATTTCGCCAACTCAATCTCCAGACATTCCTGATAAACCGCTTCGAGAAACCCGTTCCCCATCACCTTGTAAACATCCATGCAAGCTCCCCTGATCGCATAGCTCTCTACTTCGTAAATCAGTTTCTCGCCCATTTCATCCCTTTTCTTTTTTCCGTCTGTTCCGTTATTTCCGTTATTTCCGTTATCTCTCCTCTTCTCTTTTAACTTAGAGCATCTTTTCTTACGCGCACAGCCGGATCGCCCATCAGCACGTAGCCTTCGGCGTCGTTGCGTTCCAGCCAGAGTTCCGCGATTTTGCGATCTGAAACATCCGCGCCGGCGTCTTTGTTTCTGATCTCGTTCGTCAGGCTGACCGAACTGGCGGCGAAAACGTCGTTGAACTCCTTCAACGCCGATCCGAGCGGCAGTCCTTTGACGATGAATCCGATCGCGTTTTCAAACGGCAGCAGTTGCGCCCCCGCGCCCGCCGTGATGATCGAATTCTGCCAGGCGCGTTCGACGTGGCCGATCACTCCGAGCGCCCCGCCGTTCGGATGGCTGAGCAGCGCCTGCGGCAGCGCTGAGAAAAACGGATTCGGCGCCAGCGCCTGTGGCGGAGTTCCCGGCTGATAAGAGAAGCGGTCGGCTTCGGGCGTGCCCGCGCTGAAGCAGGCGAAATGAAAACAAACCAGCCCATGCACCCGCGCGTCCTTCGGCAAATCGGCGGCGGCGAAATAATGATCCGGCTTCAACGGCCCAAGCCCGCGTCCGGGAAAATCCTGGCAGAGCAATGCGCCTTGCGCCCCCGCCTGATTTTCGTGGCCGTTCGGCCAGCCGATGCCGTGACTGGCGGTGAAAAGCAAACACGGGCCGGGCTTGCCCGCGCCGGGCTTGAAAACGCTGAGCAGGTTTCCTTTCGTGGAATTTTCCGGATCAATGAGCCTGCCGGTGTAAGCGACCTTCGCTGACTTCGAGGCGCGCTCGATGACGCTCTTTCCGCCTTCGGCGCCGAGCGCGAGCGGCTTGATCAGAAGCTCCGAGCTGAGCTTGGTCGGCTTGTCGTTTTTATTGCGCGGCCCCCAGAAAACGATTTCCTTGCCGTTCGGAACCTTCGCGGCTTTATCGTATTCGAGCACGCTTTCGACGTATCGCTGGTATCCGTCAACGGCGCTGAAATGCAACCGCCCGACGGCGTAAACCACGTCGAGCGCCTGACCGAAAACAAATGGGATTCGGCTGGGACTGCCGACGAGCAGGATGTAGTACGGAACCTTTTCCGGCTCCACCAGACCGAATTTGATCTTGTGCCGCGCCAGCCATTGAATCACCTGCTCGCCGTCGCGGTATTCCAGAACCTTGACGATGTTGTCGTCGCCGATCTGTTTCCTGCGGTGTTCGATCAGCGGCGTGAAGGCGTCCTTCACCGCCTGGTCTTCGTCTTTGTGAAAAACTATCGCCCATCCAGCCTGTGTGACGTCTTCGAGATCAACGTCGAAAGCGGCGCCCAGGTGTTCGACTTCGGCCTGCCGTTTCGCGGTGTTGATCGCGTTGGCCAGGTTTTTGTCCTGCGGGTGATCAATGGCGATGCGCGACGCGTCGGCATCAGTCATCGGGTTGATCAGATAATCGCCGGTGGTCGCGTCAATTCCATTGAATGCGATCAGGTCGTCAAGACCCGTTTGATTATCTGTAGTAATTTCGTCGGCCATGCTGTCCTCCTTGTTTCGGCGTGTCTGTTCGGCATATCTCATCAAGCATGCCATTTCGGCGAGTTACAAAAGCCAGGAAAACTACGGCTGAGCTTCGACGCGGGGGCGGGAGCAATCGAGCGCCGCGCGCCGGTGTCGAGTATATCCAACCACCACACTTCGTCAATTGAATTGTTTTGGATTACAGTATCGCCTGCTCCGGTAGCGCACGCGTCCTCGCGCGCCCCTCGGAGCGTCGCCTCGAAACATTTTCTACTTAAGCCAGGAAAGGAATAATGACGATGAACTGTCCGAAGTGTGGAACCAATCTTCCGAATGACGCCAGGTTTTGCAGCGTGTGCGGATCGAATCTGATCGGGATGGCCGGAGCAGGCGCGGCGCCTCCTCCACCCCGCAATTACGCAGGCGCGGGCGGCGGCATACACATTGACGCTGATGGCCGAGGCAGTGGACGTGGCTACAGTTACGAAGTTTTGTATCAAGGAGCCTTTGCGATGGCCACTGTGAAATTGCAGGCCGAGCAATCAATCCAGGCCGAAGCCGGAGCGATGGTCGCAATGTCAGGCAACGTCGAATTGCAGTCACAGATGAAAGGCGGATTGATGGGCGCGCTGAAACGCGCGGTCGGCGGCGAGACGGCTTTCGTCTCGACTTTCACGGCGCGCGGCGGCCCCGGAGAAGTCAGTTTCGCTCCCGGCTCGCCGGGCGACATCGCGGCCATCGAGATGAACGGCCAGGTCTTCTTCGTGCAATCGAGTTCATATCTGGCGGGCGACACGAGCCTGGCGATTGACACGCGATGGGGCGGCGCCCGGACGTTCTTCGGCGGCGAAGGGTTGTTCGTCCTGCAGGTACAGGGATCGGGATTGCTGCTCGTTTCGTCATTCGGCTCGGTTCATCGCAAACGGCTCAATCACGGCGAACGATACGTTGTTGACACCGGCCATCTGGTCGCGTGGGAAGGCCACATGCAATACGAATTGCGCAAAGCCTCGACCGCCGGATGGTTCCGTAGTCTGGCCAGCGGCGAAGGCATCGTCGCCGAATTCGCAGGGCCGGGCGAGATTCTGATCCAGACGCGCAATCTGGCGGCTTTCGCCGGCGTGCTCAAACCATTCTTCCCGACGCAGAACAGCAGCGGAGGCGGCGTGAATCTGGGCAGCATCTTTGGTGAATAAAACAACCCCGATCAGGACTGGTCAGGCAATTCGATGGTAAAGCTGCTTCCCCGTTCGGGAGCGCTCTCTAACCTGACTGAGCCACGGTGCGCTTCAGCGATCCATTTCACGATCGGCAATCCCAGCCCGCTTCCGCCTTCGGCGCGCGACCGCGCTTTGTCCACGCGGTAGAAACGCTCGAAGACGCGCGCGGCGGCTTCCGTCGGAATGCCGATCCCGGTGTCGGCGACGCAAAGCTTCACCTGATCGCTCTCGCGCCATAATTTGACGGTAACCATTCCGCCGCCCGGCGTGTATTTGATTGCGTTGTCGAGAAGATTGAGGATCATCCTCCGCAACAAATCCTCGTCGCCGCGAAAGACAATGTCGCCGGAAGGATCGAAATTCAACGAAATGTTTTTGTTCAAAGCCAGCGCTCGCGCCGACCGGACGCATTCTTCGATCAGGTCGTTGAAATAAAACTCCTCCAGCCTGAGCCGCCGCTGCCCGGAGTCGGCGCGGGCCAGCGCCAGCATATCTTCGACGATGCCGGAAAGGCGTTGCGCCTCGTCCTGAATGATGGATAGCGTTTCACGATATTCCACCGGCTCCCGTTCCTGCGAAAGCGCCACGTCGGCTTCACCGCGAATGATCGCCAGCGGGGTCCGCAGTTCGTGAGACGCGTCGGCGGTAAGCTGGCGCATTCCATCGAACGAACTTTCGAGTCGCGCCAGAAGTTCGTTGAAAACCCGCGCCAGCCTGCCCAGTTCGTCGTTTTTATTTTTCACCGGCAATCGTTCGTGCAGATTCTCAGCGCTGATTCGCTCAGCCTGCGCGGTCATTCCCGAAATCGGAGCGAGGCTCTTGCGCGCGAGCAGATACCCGGCCAGCCCCGCCACCAACAGCATCGCCGGAAGGCTGAGCAGAAAGATCTTTCGCAGCGCCAGCATCTGGTCAATCAGTTCGCGCCGCGATTCGGCCACGACGATTACATACTCGGCGGCTTCCCCGCCCGGCGCGTATGCGACCAGCCGCCACTCATCCTGCCCATCAACCGCCGCAGTCGTGAGAACAGGATCGCGGGTGGCGATTGCCCGTGCCAGAAAATCTTTGGTGGCCGCTGCCGCCGGATGTTTGTCAGCGGGCGACGATTCCGCGTTCTGGTTGTGGTTCGCGGCTACCAACCGGTCGTCGCGGAAGATGGCCAGAAAGAGGTTCTGCTGCTTGTATTCACGGATCGTGTGCGCTGTAGCCACCAGTTCATCCTGGCCGTTTTCTATCATCTCGTGATGAAAAAGATTGGCGACAGTGCGCGCCGCTTTCGTCAATGAACCATCGAAGCGGTCGTGCGCATCTTTGTAAATCAAGGCGTAAATCGCAACGCTGAAGGCTACGAGCAACACGCCGAAGATCAACACATAAAGCAATGTCAGCCGCGCGCGAACGCTATTCAACATCTTCATCCACCCCTTGCGCCGACAGGATGTACCCGGAACCTCGCCGGGTGTGAATCAACGGACGGTCGAACCCTTCATCAACTTTTTTACGCAAACGCCGGACGTAAACATCAATGACATTGGACATCGGATCGAAATTTTCGTCCCACACGTGCTCGGCGATCTCTTCACGCCCCAGCAACCGGCCCGGATGCAATGCGAAATATTCGAGCAGCGCGTACTCCTTGGCCGTCAACTCCACGCGTTTGCCCGCGCGCGAAGCCGTATGGCTGGCTGTGTTCAGCGTCAAATCAGCGACGCGCAAGACCGCCGGTCTGAGTTCCTGAGCGCGCCGAAGCAGCGCGCGCACCCGCGCCAGCAGTTCTTTGAAGTCGAATGGTTTGATCAGGTAATCGTCGGCTCCGCTGTCCAGGCCCTCGACTCGGTCGTCTACCGCGTCGCGCGCCGTCAGCATCAGCACAGGCGTTTTGACGCCGCGTTCGCGCAACTCGCGGCAAACTTCAAAACCGTCTCTGCCCGGCAGCATCACATCCAGAATGATGATGTCGTAAAAATTGATCTCGGTTTGGTAGAGCGCGGTCTCGCCGTCGCCTGCGACATCAACAGCATAGCTCCGCTCGCGCAACCCCTTGGCCACGAAATGCGCCACGCGCGGCTCATCTTCGACAAGCAGGATTCTCATCGGTTTCACCTTCAATCGAACTCTAGCAGCCTGAAAATGAAAAGGCGATGAATCCGGCGTGGAAGGAGTGTCTCGAACGAAATGCGCGCGTTTTTCCAACTCGCAAAACAATATGAGGCTGAAATCAGATGAAAGCCCGGCGCGTCAATGGATGGTGTGAACCTGACCTCATCAGGTTTCCGCTGTGAAAAGTCGAGGCAGTTTGCGGCGCGAGCACCTGTCCCCACAACAGTCGCCGCGCCACAAACCTCCCCGGCAGGCTAAGGACACGATAAAGAGCTATCGGTTTTCATCCTGCATGTACATAATGCGCGTAAAAGCGACAAAACGTATCATGGTGAAGAAGATTTTTTTTGAAAGGCTGTTGGAGCAAAAGGTAGCGATCCGCTCAAGAACATAAATCCAAAGTAACCGAAAGGCTGACATCTCATGAAAGCTTGGCGTGTCAACGAATGGTGCGAACCCGACCAGATGGAGTTCACCGACATTCCAGTTCCAGAACCCAACCCCGGAGAGATACGAATTAAAAATCGAGCCGCCGCGCTCAACTTCTTCGACATCCTGATGATTCAGGGAAAATATCAGGCCAAGCCGCCGCGCCCGTTCACGCCCGGCTCCGAAGTCGCGGGCGTCGTTGACGCGGTCGGCGAAGACGTGACCGAATTTAAACCCGGCGACCGCGTGCAGGCCATGAGTTCGGGGGCCGCGGGCGGCGCGTATTGCGAATATTCAATCGCGCCCGCCGGCAAGACTTTTCGCATTCCAGACGCGATGAGTTTTGAAGAAGCCGCCGCGATGATCGTGATCTATCAGACTTCGTATTTCGCGCTCACGCATCGCACACAAATCAAACCGGGAGAATGGTTGCTGGTTCACGCCGGAGCGGGCGGCGTCGGGTCTTCAGCAATTCAGATCGGAAAAGCGCTCGGCGCGCGTGTCATCGCCACAGCGAGCAGCGAGGAAAAGCTGCAATTCTGCTTGTCGCAAGGCGCGGATCACGCGTTGAGTTACAACGACGCTGGATGGGTTGAGCAGGTGAAACAGATTACCGGCGGGCGCGGCGCCGATGTGATTTACGATCCAGTGGGCGGCGAAATCTTCGAGCTTTCGACCAAATGCATCGCGCCGGAAGGCAGGCTGCTTGTCATCGGCTTTGCCAGCGGGCCGATTCCGTCAATCGCGGCCAATCGCGTCTTGCTCAAAAATATGTCGGTCGTCGGCGTCTACTGGGGTGGTTACCTGGAGCGCCATCCCGAATACATGCGCGAGGCGCAGGATGCGTTGTTCAAGATGTACGAAGCGGGGCGGATCAAACCGGTTGTGTCGCAAACATTCGCTCTGGCGGATGCGGTGGCGGCGCTCGATGCGCTCGCCACTCGCAGAACTTACGCCAAGGTGGTTCTGACCATTTAAGCGTCAGACTTTATTTCGACTCTTCCAGCAACTCGGCCAGGTATTGTTTCCAAATCTCAGGCAGCGAGTGCGTGCCGTGTCCTCGCGTCCGATCGCTGATCGGGATCAACACGTAGCGGCCCCGTTTCACGCGCTTGATCTCTTTTTCCACTATGCCAAGCTCCGGCGGGTTGACCTGATCGTCGGCTGAATTGATGGCCACGAGCGGAGCTTTGATGCTTTCGAGTTTCGGCGCGGGGTCGTAATCGCGCGAGGCGTCGAAGGCGTAGAGCATGTCGTTGGCGTCTGTGCGGGCCAGTTGCGCGCGCACTGAGTTGTCGAACAATTTATCGGCGGCATCGAGCGTGGGAGCCTGTTTGTACTGTTGCAGCGGGACGCTGCTCATGAACATCAACGTGTAAATCGCCGAGGTCAGACCGCGCAATGGTTGCTGTTTGTACTCGCCGTTGTTCCATTCGGGATCGTTTCTGATCGAGTCAATCACCATTCGCCGCATCATCCGGTTGCGGCCTGAGATTTGAACCGGCAGGCTGGCCAGCGGCGCCAGCGCATCCATGAAATCCGGATACTTCTCCCCCCATAACCACGTATGCATCCCGCCCATCGAAGTCCCCATCACCAGCCGCAGATGATTCACTTTCAACCCTTCGGTCAAAAGCCTGCGCTGCGCCGTGATCATGTCGTTGTACGCGTAATGCGGGAACCGCGCGCGCATGCCGTTGCTTGGTTTGGACGATTGGCCATGACCGATGCCGTCGGGCAGGATGATGAAATACTTCGCCGCGTCGAGTAACTGGTCAGGGCCGAACAGCGCGCCGCCGAATTGATTTGAAAGGAAGTTGGCGCCCGATCCGCCCGTGCCGTGCATGATGAGCACGGCGTTACGAACGACGCCTGATGCGTCGCGTTTCGGCTCGCCAATCGTGCGGTAATGCAGTTTCAATTCGGGCAACGTTTCGCCGCTGTCGAATTTGAAATCGCGGATGACGAAGTCGCCTTCGACGGGCTTGGGATAATTCGGCGTGCGGGCGGGGTTCTGAGTTTGCGCGGAAATAGGCGCCGCGAGCAGAAACAACAACGGTAGGATAATTTTTCGGCTCATCATCATTTCCTCGAATACCTGGAAAGGATAGTCAGAGTTTTGCGCACGCCCCGGATGCGCGTCGCGTGCTCAGGCTCTTCACGCATTCAATTTCCACGGCTTGCGATATTCGCGCGACAGATACTTCGATGCGGCGTTGTCGCCTGCGATCTTCTCCGCCTTCGCGTCCCACGCGATGCGATGCCCCGAACGCAGCGCCACATTTCCGAGCAAACACGTTGAGGTCGAACGATGGCCGATCTCGATGTCGGAAATCGGCGTTTGCCGCGACTTGACGCAATCGAGAAAGTTACGAACGTGCGCGTCGCCCTGTTTGTTTGTCACCTTGACGCGCTGCGCTTCGATCTTTCTTCCCTTTTCCGGCGTGATCTCAAAATACTGGCGGTTGATGTAAAGCGTGGCGTCCGCGCCGTGAAACAGGATGCCGTAGCCTTCCCCGTTCAACAGATGCCCGTTGCATTCGCGGTCTTCATAGGTGCAGACGAAACCGGGATATTCATAAGTCACCATCAAAGTGTCCGGCGTCTCGCGGTTGTCTTTCAACGCGTACTTGCCGCCCATCGCGATGATCGCCGTCGGCGCGTCAACCTGCATGACCATTTGAACAATGTCCAGGTGATGCACGCCCCAGTCGGTCATCATCCCGCCCGCGTAATCCCAGAACCAGCGGAAGCTCGACCAGCGGTCGGGATGCACGCCGAAGCGGTTCTGATTGAATGGGCGCATCGGCGCTGGGCCGAGCCACATGTCCCAATCCAAACCGTCGGGAGGATTCGTGTCCGGCGGCGCGCCAATGCCGTCGGGCAATTGATTGCCGAAATTCCAGGTGCGGATGAAAGTCACTTTGCCGATCTGCCCGCTGCGAATGATTTCGGCGGCTTTCTGATAATGGTCGCCGGAACGTTGCTGAGTGCCGACCTGCACGACACGGTTATATTTGCGCGCGGCCTGAACCATCTTGCGACCTTCGTCAACCGTCGTGGAAATCGGCTTCTCGACGTAAACGTCTTTGCCTGCCTGACACGCCATCACGGTTTGCAGCGCGTGCCAGTGGTCGGGCGAAGCGACGATCACCGCGTCAACATCCTTGCGGTCTAAAATCTGGCGGAAATCTTTGTAGGTCTGCGCGCCTTCGAGTTTGGCGTCTTTGATCGCAAAATCCAGATTCGACGCGTAAACATCGCAGACCGCGACGACCTGCACGTCCGGATTTTTCATGAATGTCTTCATCACGCCGCGCCCCTGACGACCGGGGCCGATCACGCCGACGCGAATACGGTCGTTCGCGCCCAGAATGTTCGCGCCCGCCGCAGCTACTGTAACGCCGGTCACAATGCTCTGCCTGATGAACTCTCTGCGTTCGATTCCGTTGTCCATAATCTCCTCTTTCAGTTTCTGATATGGGACTTATGGGACTTGATTGGACTTAGGGGCTGATGAGACGCCTTGTCCCCTTGTCCCCTTGTCCCCTTGTCCCTCTTACGGCTTCAACACATTCACTTTCAAATGCGTCGGGAATTTCGCCGAACGATAAATCCGCTGCGTGGCCTTCTGGAAGTCTTCGTCCTTCGCCTGATAGATGTTCAGGAACTTTTGCGGATTGCGGTCAACCAGCGGGAACCAGGCGCTCTGAATGTGGATCATGATCCGGTGGCCTTTCCTGAACGTGTGGTTGATGTCGGGCATTGCGAACGGAATGCGCGTCACTTCGTTCGGCTTCATCGGCTCAGGCTTCGACCAGCTCTTGCGGTATTTCGCGCGCATCGGCTCGCCGCGCACCAGCATTTGATAACCGTCCATCGGATCAACTTTTCTTTCCGGGAAAACGTCTATCAGCTTGACGATGAAATCGGAATCCGTCCCCGATGTCGAGGCGTAGAGATCGGCCAACAGTTCGCCCGAAATCGTAACGTCTTCGGCCAACACGTCGCTTTGATAAACCAGCACGTCTGGGCGCCAGGCCGAGAAGCGCTGATCATCGGTCATGTACTCGTAAGTCATGCCGCTGGTAATCCGGCTCTGAAACGGCGCGGGCTTGTTCGGATCGCTGACGTATTCGTCGTAGGCCGAACCAGCGTCTTTTGGCGCGTCGAACGAGAGCTTGCCGTTGGCGTGCAGGTAAAGGCTCTTCTGTTCGACGTTCTTCGGCGGCCACGAATCGTAAGTCTTCCAGACGTTCGAGCCGCTCTCGAAGACGTAAGCTTCGGGCAGCTTCATCTCGCCTCTGTCTTTCAGAAAATACATGAAGAACGGGAATTCGATGTTCTCCTGATAAAAGGCCGAGGTGTTCGAGCCGAAGTTGACGCCGCCAAGCGATGTCCCATCTCTTCGCGCCCAGCAGCCGTGGCACCATGGGCCTTCGATCAGCACGTTCCAGGCCTTCGGGTTGTTCTTTTCGATGGCTTTGTAAATTGACAGCGGCCCCTGCACGTCTTCGGCGTCGAACCAGCCGCCGACGGTCATCACCGCCGGAGTGACTTTCTTCAAATTCTGCGACACCCGCTGCGGCTGCCAGTATTCGTCATAATCGCCGTGCTCCATCCATTCGTTCCAGAGCTTAATCTCGCCTTTGAAGTATTTCGGATTCGCGTTGGCCAGCGATCCCATTTCCAGAAAGAATTTGTAGCCGTCGTTGGTGCCGTGATCGAAGCGCGGGCCGGTCTGAAGCCCAGGCCCTGTGCGCGGGCGGCCAAATCCCGAAATAAAGTTGAACGCGTGAGGCAGGAAGAACGCGCCGTTGTGGTGCATGTCGTCGCCAAGCCAGTTGTCGTCCATCGGCGCCTGCGGCGAGACGGCTTTGAGCGCCGGATGCGGATCAATCAGCGCCTGGGCCGAGTAATGGCCGGGATACGAAATGCCCCACATCCCGACGCGCCCGTTGTTGTTCGGAATGTTTTTGACCAGCCACTCGATGGTGTCCCAGGTGTCGGTCGTCTCGTCGGTTTCGGTCGGGCTGGATTTTTTCGGCTTGTAGCCGCGCATCCACGCGAATTCGCCTTCCGACATATTCCGCCCGCGCACGTCCTGATAAACGAAGATGAATCCTTCGGCCATAAACCTCGGCGAAGGGCCGAGCGAACCTCGATAGTTGTCGGGACCGTAAGGCGCGACGCTGTACGGCGTGCGCTGCATAATGATCGGATATTTCTGCGACGTGTCTTTCGGAACGTAGACCGAAGTGAATAACTTCACGCCGTCGCGCATCACGATCTGATATTCGTGTTTCGTGTAGCGCGCTTTTACCGGCGACGTTTCCTGAGCCAGCGCGCCTGAACCGATCGTCATCGCAGTCAGCGCCAGCAAAAGCAGAGTCCGGGACAAAAACGATCTGTTGGATTGCATCGTCTGATTCTCCGTGAATTATGGGCGCGCATCGCTTCCAGCGCGCTATCGGCAAGGGACCGATTGAAATTAAAAGGGCGGCTTGCCAACAACGCGCTGGAAGCGATGCGCGTCCGGGATGATTTCTGAAAAATTGACTGGCGCGCAGAGTAAACGCGCATTAAGCCGACTTGCAAGTCTTGCCGGAAACAATTGCCAATCTTCCGGGGGGTTTTCTATAATCCGGCATCCCCGTTAATCAACCGGAACGCAAGTAAGTCATCGCTCCCAACAGTTGAAATAACGCGACGAGATCACGATGAATGCGATCAGGCTTCATTGCGCTCTCTGATGTTCTATTCTCATCGAGTGTTTTTATGGCGGGAAACGATAGCTCACAACACGGTTCGCAACAACAGGTGGAAGAATTGATCCGGCGTCATCGCCGTTCATCCCGGCGCGCGACGCTGGTCGCCGTCGCCGCGATCTTCCTCGCTCTTGGAGTCGTCGCGGGCGTGTGGCTTTCGCGCGACGCGAAACCCGCGAAGGCCGACGACGGCGAGAAATCCACCGAACTCTCATCCGCCTTCATCGAAATCGCGCGCCGTGTCGAACCTGCGGTGGTCAACATCTCGACTGTCACGCAACCGGCTCAGCCGCTGCGTCCGCAGAATGAATTTCAAATGCCGCGCAATTCGATTGATCAATTCCAGTTCGGGCCGAGCGAACCGGCGCGGCGCGGCAACGGTTCAGGCGTGATCGTTGATCCACAAGGTTACATCCTGACCAATCACCACGTCATCGTCGGCGCCGACCGCATCAAGGTCAGGCTTTACGACGGAACGGAAATTCCCGGCAAGGTGATCGGCAGCGACCGCGAAACCGATCTGGCGGTGGTAAAAATCGAACCGAGCGCGCCTCTGAACGCCGCGCGCTTCGGCAATTCCGAAAAGATGCGCGTGGGCGATTGGGTGCTGGCCATCGGCTCGCCTTTCGGATTCGATCAGACCGTGACGGCTGGCATCATCAGCGCGAAGGAGCGTGACTCCAGCGAAATTTATAAAAAGAACGGCTTTCAATATTTCCTGCAAACCGACGCGGCGGTCAATCGCGGCAATTCCGGCGGCCCGCTCATCAATCTTTCGGGCGAGGTCATCGGCATCAACACGCTGATCGCCACCTCGACCGGCGATTACAACGGCATCAGTTTCGCGCTTCCCTCTTCCGACGCCATCGCCATCTACAAACAACTGGTCAAACAGGGGCGCGTTATTCGCGGATTCCTGGGCGCGCTGCCTGAACGCGTCACGCCGCAGATAGCCAAAATCTACGGCCTGTCGTCGGCGCGCGGCGCAATCATCAGCAATGTCAGCGAAACGGTGGAGGTTGACGGCTCCATCGTCGAAAGCCCCGCCGCCAAAGCCGGGTTGAAGCAAAACGACATCATCGTCGAATTCCGCGGAGACCGGATCAAGGACGACGCTGATCTGGTGCGCCGTGTGGCCTCGACGCCTGTCGGGACGACCGCGCCAGTCAAGATTTATCGCGACGGACGCGAGATGACGCTGTCGGTCGTGATCGGGCGCAGGCCGGGCCGCGATGTGACGGTTAAACCTGCCGCGGTTGTGGCCAGCAGCGCCAACGATCCGCGCAAAGAGAACCTGGGCATCAGCATCGGGAATCTGCCCTCGCAGTCGGCTTTGCAATCGTCTTCCAAGTCGGTTTCGCAACTGTCGCTCGAAGGAGACCCTGAAGTCACAAAAGGCGTAGTGGTCGTTCGCGTCGAGCCGGGCAGCGTCGCCGACGACGCCGAACTGAGAGTCAACGACATCATCGAAGCGATCAACCGCGAACCGGTCAACGACAAGGAAGATTTCAAGCAAGTCCTGAACCGGCTCAAACCCGGCGACCCGATAGTTCTGCAGGTTTATCGGGAAAAATTGTCACCCAATCCGCACATTTTCATCTCGCTCAATAAACCGTAATCAGCAGTCAATTTCTCAATCTGGCCGTGAGCCGAAGCTCGCAATCCGGCGAGCCGGTTCATGGCCGGTTCTGACTGTTGATGAATAAATCGCAAGAGGACAATCCATGCCGTCACGTTACCCCACGCTGCCCACACTGTTGGCAGTGGTTTTCCTCATCATCTGCGTCGCCTGGCCTTTCTCCGCTCCCGTCGAAGCGAAAGGTAAAAAAGGCCGCGCGGCTTCGCGCAAGCAGATCAGTTCATCCCGCTCCAAATCATCCAATCGGAAAGGGCGATCCTCCGCGAGGCGTAAAGGACACCGCTCAAAAAATTTCGCGGAATATGAGATGGCCGCTGTTCCGGCGTCTTACCCGGTCGCTCCCGATCGAATAGAAGTGATCGAGAGCGGAGCCGAGTCATCCTCCGAACTGAAACGGTATCTGAATCCGCCTCTCCCGCGTACGCAAACGCAACAAGACTCATCAGAGCCTGAGACGAGCGTTCCCGTGCGACGCAAAGGCGTCAACATTGATCAATCGCGCGTAATTCAAATTCAGCAGGCGCTCAACCAACGCGGCTTTTATTTCGGCGAAATGAGCGGCGATTACGACGCCACGACCATCGAAGCCATGCGCCGTTTCCAGGCCAGCCAGAAAATTTCCGCAACCGGCTATCCCACCGCTCATGCGCTGAAACGGCTGGGGCTGTAAACGGGGAATGGGGAATGGGGAATGCCACCCGACCATAACAATCGCCATCAGGCTCCGGCGGCGCTGGAACTCAGCTATCATCCGCCGATGGCCTGGCTGTCGCTGCTGAAATTCCTCGCGGGCCGGGCGATTCCCGGCGTCGAATCGGTCGAAGCTGGCCGCTATTCGCGCGCGGTGGCAATCGGCAAAAGCAAAGGCTGGATAAATGTCGAGCACGCCGAGCGCGAAAATGCGTTGCGCGTCGAGATTTCTCCATCGCTCGCTCGCCATCTGACTCCGCTGCTTGGCCGAATCAAAAATCTCTTCGACCTCGACGCGCTCCCGCAATTGATCGAAACGCGACTGTGCGAGGACGAGCGACTGCGAGAAACTGTGAAGCGGCAGCCGGGGCTGCGATTGCCCGGCGCGTTCGACAGTTTCGAGATGGCGATGCGCGCGGTGATCGGCCAACAGATCAGCGTAGCGGCGGCCAGAACCATCGCCGGAAGGATCACGGAAGCTTTCAGCGATCCGGTCAAAACTCCGAATCCGAATTTGAACCGCGTCTCGGTCAGCGCGGCGCGATTGGCGCAAGCTGGCGTCGCCGATTTGACCAGGTTCGGTCTGACAGGCAAGCGCGCAGAATGTCTGATTGCGCTCGCCCGCGCAGTGGCCGAAGACAACCTGAGTTTGGAGCCGGGCGTTGATGTCGCAGCCGCGATTGAGCGGTTGAAACAACTGCCGGGAATCGGAGACTGGACGGCGCAATACATCGCAATGCGCGCGATGCGCTGGCCCGACGCGTTTTTGCATTCAGACCTGGGCGTGCGCAAAGCCCTCAACGAAACATCATCGAAGCGCATTCTGGAAATCGCCGAAAACTGGCGTCCGTGGCGGGCCTATGCGTTGATGCACCTCTGGAACGGCTCCGGTCAGACACAAACCGGCAAGGGAGAAGTGAAAAGATGAATCAGAACATTCTCTTCACCAAACTCGACAGCCCCATCGGCGAATTGCTCCTGACCTCGAACGGAGAGGCGATCACCGGGCTTTTCATGGAACAGCACAAAGGCGAACCGATGCCGATCAAAGAGTGGCGCCGTGACGACAAATGGTTCCGCGAAGCCGCCCGACAATTACGCGCCTACTTCGCAGGCAAGTTGACCGAATTCGATCTGCCGCTTGCGGCGGCGGGCACTGAGTTTCAACGTCGAGTCTGGGCCGAGTTGCTGAAGATTCCATACGGCTCGACGATCAATTACGGCGAGCTTGCGCGGAGAGTCGGCAATCCGAAGGCCTCGCGCGCAGTCGGCGCGGCGAATGGTGAAAACCCAATCTCGATCATAATTCCCTGTCATCGCGTGATCGGATCGAACGGCAAGTTGACCGGCTATGGCGGCGGCATCGAGCGCAAAAAGTTTTTACTCGAATTCGAGGCTGGGGTTTCGGTGAAGAAGAATCGGTAACATTCCAATGATTTCGATCAACGATTGGGCCGCCCCGCCAAAGGCGCTGGCGCTATGCCGCGAGGAAATCCATGTTTGGCGTGTGTCGCTGAACAAGCCGGAGCCGGGAATACAGGAGTCGTTCAGGCTGTTGAATCCGGATGAGCGGGAAAGGGCCGGGCGGTTTCGCTTTCAAAAGGATCGGGATCACTTCACCGTGGCGCGAGGCGCGCTCCGCGTCATCCTGAGCCGCTATCTGGACGCGCCGCCCGAACGATTGAGCTTTTGCTATAACGAATACGGAAAGCCTTCATTGCCGCAACGATTGGCCGGCGGCGATCTGCGGTTCAATCTTTCGCACTCACGCGGGCTGGCTCTATGCGCGGTCGCCTGTGGTTGTGAGATCGGCGTGGATGTGGAATGGATACGGGCTGATTTGGCTGGCGAGGAGACGATTGCGACGTACTTCTCGAATCAGGAAGCGGAGACAATACGAGCGCTCCCGCCCGAATTGAGGACGCAGGCGTTCTTCGACTGCTGGACGCGCAAGGAGGCGTTCATCAAAGCTGTGGGTGAAGGACTCTCCTACCCGCTCGATCAATTCAGCGTGACGGTCATTCCAGGACGCCCGGCCAGGCTCCTGAGCGCAAGGGGTGGCGCTCAAGAGGTTGGCCGCTGGGCACTGGCGGCTTTGGATTGTGGCGCCGGCTACGCCGCGGCGCTGGCGGTAGAAGGAGACATCAAGCGCCTCCGGGGTTATGACTATGACCGCCAATTCACTTGACGTAGACTTTCACGACGTTGGCCGCCAGACCGTCAATCGTCAATGCGACGTCCACCTCGCCACGTCCGATTAAATTACGCGGCAAGCGGACGTTGACTTGATCAAGGCCGGCGAATCCCCCCTGATTGCCGATATAGGTCACTTGACCGGCCTGCCCTCCGAGCGTCGCGCTCGCCGCAGCCAGAGAACTCCGCGCCCTGACACCGGTGCAGAATAAAAGCAGATAGACCTGATCCGTCTCCGATCCCAGATCAATAGGAGCCGCGACGATTTTGTTTTGCGCCGAATCGAATCTGATCACTGGCTCGTAGGTTTGAGAGCCGTCCGCCCTCACCCGCAGCGCAATCGCCGCCGCCAGCCCTGATCCGCTCGCGTCAGCCGAGAACACCCCTGGAGCGACCAAACTCACCCGGATCGCCCCTCTGGAGACTGTTCCGTCGCCTGAAGTAACAGTCACTTCGGCCATCCCGCCGGCAGTCCCCGCCGGAATCAGATAATTGACGTGAAACGGCGAGACGAAGAAGAGCGGCGCAAATCGGACCTGCCCCGCGCTGTCCCTGACCTGAACCGTCGTTCCGCCCAGCGTGGTCGGCAGCGTCGTCGAAAGAGCCACCTGAATGGTTGTGGACAGGTTGACGCCGAAAGCGGCGACAATCGCCTCGGCGCAGGCCGACGCGTTGTAGCTCGCGGCAGACACATTAATCAGCGGATTAGTGGCAGGAGCGGATTGCTGAGCGTATTTGATCGTGACGATTTTGGCCCTTCCACTATCATCAATCTGCGAACTGCCGGTGATGTAGACGTTGCCACGACCGTCAATGGCGACATCGCTGGCGCCGTCAAATCTGTTACTCGCGCCGGCATATCGCGCCACCCATTGCTCGCTCCCTTCGCTGTTGTATTTCACGGTGGCATAGTCAAACGATGAGCCTGAGCCGACGCTTTGTCCTGTCACATAGATGTTGCCCGAACCGTCAATAGCCAGCGCCAGAGCCTCATCCGCGTCCTTCGCCGGGCCATCGTAAATGGCTACCCATTCCTGCCTGCCGGCGCTGGAATACTTCACCGTCGCGTAATCGCGATCCGGATCGCTCGACCCCACGCTGCCGCCGCGAGAGTTACTCACCCCTGTCACATAGACATTGCCTGAGGCGTCAACCGCCAGGTCTTTCGCCACATCGCTGGCGTTCTTATCTCCGTTAAAACGGCGCACCCACTGCTCGACGCCGTTGCTGTCGTATTTAATCGTGGCGTAGTCAGTGGACGAGTTGGCGCCGCCGCTCAACCCCGTGACATAGACATTTGACGAGCTATCCAGGGCGATTGAAGTCGCAATGTCCACACCGTCCCCCGGCCCGTTGTAACGTGCGAGCCACTGTTGTTTTCCATCCGCGCCGTACTTGATCGTGATGTAGTCCAAAGAAGTGTCCTCGCCCCAGCTTCCGCCGGTCACATAGACGCCGCCTGCCGCGTCAACGGCGATGGCCCAGGCTTCATCGGGCAACGGTCTCCCGCCGCTGTAGCGAGCGACCCACTGCTCATTCCCGTTCGCGTCATATTTGATGGTTAGGTAATCCGCGGCAGGCAGAAAACCGGGAGATTTGCTCTTTCCGGTCACGTAAACATTTCCATTGTTATCCAGGGCAATATCTTTCGCGGAACTACTTCCGCCCGGACCGCTGTAACGGGCGACCCATTGTTCAGCCCCCTTGCTGCTGTATTTGATCGTGACGCAACTGGTGGTTTCGTCCGCGGCTTCGCTCTCCCCAGTCACGTAAACATTGCCTGCGTCGTCAACCGCGATGGCTTCTATCTTGTCGTTGCTGCCGCCCTCCCCGGCGAAAGTCGCCACCCATTGAGCGTTTCCGCCGTCGTCGTATTTGATCGTGACATAGTCGTAAATGGTCTGCGAAGGAAATGAAACAGCGTCAGCCTTCCAACCCGCGACGTAAACATTCCCCGCCTTGTCAGCGGCGATAGCGGCGGCTGTGACGAGTCCCGTGGAAGACGTGGGGTTGAATTCCCTCACCCAGGTTTCTTCGACACTCTGTCGCTCCATGAGCGTGGCGGGGGACGTTGCAAACCAAAGCCCTGACGCTGCGCACAGAGTTAACACCATAGCGAAATTTATTGCTTTCATTGCTACTCCTTTTTGTTGCTTTTCAGTCGGGCTATGTTTCTAAAAAGACCGCTTGATGGATAGAACAAGGAGAGTAAAAACGGAGAGTAAAATTGGCCTGGTGAAAATCTTCGCCTTACCGGAGCGGCAGGGCGAAGCTCATTTGTATCCTCGCCCGGCGCCCATGCCCAGCGGTTGATTCAGTCCCTGCGAGAGAGTCTGAAGCAGAAGCTGCTGAGCTGTGTGTAGGAAAAAATGGTCGCCGGGAAATGTATGGGCCGAAAATGTAGAGGTAGTCTGCTCTCGCCAGGCGTTGAGCCGATCGGCGCCTACACTCTCGTCCTCCAAACCGCCGAAAGCGGTGATCGGGCAATTGAGGGGAGATTCCGGTTCGTAAAGGTAGGTCTCGCAGATGGTGAAGTCCGCCCGAAGAATGGGGAGCATCAGTTCCATCAGTTCCTCGTGTTCCAGAACTTCTACGGGCGTTCCGTTGAGTCGTCGCAATTCGCTGATGAATTCAGGTTCCGGCAGGTTATGCATCGGCGGTTCGTCACTTGGGGTTTGCGGCGCGCCACGGCCGGAAACAAATAGATGAACTGGCCGTTGAATGTCCTGCCTTCGGAAATAACGCGCGATCTCGAAGCTTAATAACGCGCCCATGCTGTGCCCGAAAAACGCGAACGGTCTGTCCAGATGCCCCTCCAGGTTTTTCGCGATGGCTTCGACCAGCGGCGGAAGACGCTCAAAGAGCGGCTCCCTGAGCCGGACTCCTCGCCCCGGAAGCTCAACCAGACAGACCTCTACTGAAGCAGGGAGCTTGTTTGGCCACGTTCGGAAAATCTGACTTCCGCCTCCGGCGTAAGGCAGACAGAAAAGACGCAAGCTCGCTCCGGGGTTTGGCCGGGGCTTCACAACCCATTGATTCATTGCCTGCCCAGCGCCGCCTCTTCCATTTTTTTCCTCAGGCTCAGTGGTCGCATGTCCGTCCACACCTCCTTGATGTAGGCCAGGCACTCGGCCTTCTGCCCACTCTTGCCACCGTCTCGCCAGCCGAGCGGATTCTCGCGATCCGCGGGCCAGATCGAGTACTGTTCCTCGTGGTTCAAAACCACCTTGTAGATTGTCGTGTCGTCTTTCTCTTCTCTGTTCATTTTCCCTCCGAAAATGTCCGACAAGCTGGCAGCTTGCCGGACAAAGGTCGCTGGCGTCGCCTGGTCAGGCGGCCACCATCTCAACTTCTTCTTTCTTCACGGCAACAGGCTCGCGGGCCGGAACCTCGAACTTCAGCGTCCCCGTGCAGAAATCCATCCACTCAGGAGTAACATCATCAAAGATGATGTTTTCATCCATGAATATTCCGTCCGTTACTACGTAGTTCTCCTGAAGGTATAAATGGCTTTTCTCCGACGCCTCTTTCTCTACCCGGAAACCTTCAGACCTTTCGGCCCATTTCTGATACTCACGAAACCGGCCAATTGGATAAGCTTTGCAGTACCTTCCCATTTTGCTCATAATTCATCCTCCAAAATAACCACGTAGTGACAAATAATGACGTTTGAAAATTACCTGTAACGACAAGGTAGGGGCGGGTATTCCCCGCCCAAGCCCTTCGGCAACGGACGCGGGCGGGAAATACCCGCCCCTACCTTGTCGTTACAGTACTTGCTCAAAGATCATCATTTGTCACTACGTGGAGCAGTAGCATGAGCTACTCTTCTACAGGCTCAAGCCGCCCTGTGCCTGTCAGCGTTTTTAAGTCAATTTCGGCGATGCACCGAACCTTCACGTAATTGAGCGTCAGACCGCCAACCAGTCGAACATTGCCGGCGTGGTCATCGAAGTCGGCTTTGCTCAGATCGCTGGCTTCCCGGTCGAGCCGGACGCCCAGTTCCGTGCCTCCCTGGGTGTTCGTAAACTTGATATGAACGTAGCCTCGATCAACTGACTCTTTGAAAGCCTTGACTGTCTTTTCAGGTCGAAGGCTCGCCTCGACGGGATGGACGCCTTCAGATAATCTCTGTACTAATTCGTTCACAAATCCTCCTTCGCTTCCATTTTTTTCCTCAGGCTGAGTGGTCGCATGTCCGTCCACACCTCCTTGATATAAGCCAGGCACTCGGCCTTCTGCCCGCTCTTGCCGCCGTCGCGCCAGCCGAGCGGATTCTCGCGATCCGCGGGCCAGATCGAGTACTGTTCCTCGTGGTTCAAAACCACCTTGTAAATTGTCGTGTCTTCTTTCTCTTCTCTATTCATTTATTCTCCTCGAAATAGTAGTTTGTAGCTCGCATGTTTACCTTAAGCTCAGGCCGTCGCCTGCTCGAAAACTTGCTCGTTGATCTTCTCTGAGGTTTCCGCCGGTTGTGGCTCGTATGCCAGAAATCGCCGGAATTCGCGGCTCGTCGAGACCAGGAGCGATAACAAAACCATGACCACGCCGCAGCTAACATAGATGAGCGTGATGTTTCGATTTACCAGGTCGTACAGAAAACCGCCCAGCCCCATGCCGACCGGCGCAATACTCCCTGAAAGTGTGTGCAGTAATCCGAATGCGCGCCCGCGAATCTCGCTCGGCGTGCTTATTTGCAGGATCGTCGCGATGTTGATCCCGTTGAATGATCCAAGCGCCCCGATCAGAAACGCGAGCGCTAACGCTATTTTCACGTCAGGAACAAAGCCGAGTAACCCGACGGTAAGAGAGTTGAAGATCGCGAACGAGATCATCAATCTCGCGCGGGCTTTGCCAGACAGTTTGATGAAGCCGGTTGACAGGGATCCGATCAGCACCCCGGCTCCGAAGGTCGCCACCAGGTAGCCATACCAGTCCATTCGGACTTTCAGAAAATCCTCCACGTAAAAAGGTAGAAGCACGATGACAGGCATGGTGAAAAAATTGAAAATGGCCGAAAAGAAAAAGAGCCGTCTCAGTCCCGGCTCTTTCCAAACGTAGCTCAATCCTTCGGCGATGTCCTTCTTGAAGGCGCCGAATCGCTCCTTTCGTCCTCCGCCCTGCTCCGGAATCTTCTGGGGAATTCTGATGAAGCATTCGCTGGCTGCGGCGAACAGGAAGCTCAAGCCGTTGATCAGGACGAGCAACGGCGCTCCCAAAAGGCGAAAAAGCGATCCGCCCAACCCTTGCCCGATAAATAAAGCCATCTGCGCCGTCGTCTGACGCAGGGAGTTCGCCTTTCTAATCGCGCTTCGCGGCGCCAGGTCGGGAATGGCCGCCGACATCGCCGGAACGAAAAACGCCGTGATTGCTGACATGCAACACGTCACTCCCATAAACCAGACGATGATGGTATTCGTGGCGTGCGGCGTCAGGTAGAGCAATCCAGCCAGCGATAGAACCAGGACGCCTCGAACCAGGTCGCCGAACACGATGATCTTGCGGCGGGAACAGCGGTCGGCGAAAGCGCCGCCCACCCCGCTGAGAGTCACATTGAGAATGCTGGAAACCATCAGCATTGACGCGATCAAGCTGGCGGAATTGGTGGCGTGTTTGATCCAAAACACCATCGCTATCACATAGACCTGCGACCCCAACTGACTGACGGCCTGTCCCATCCAGAGCAGGACAAAATTCCGATTCAGCAGTTTCGTGGGAGGCTCAAGCGCGCTCTCTTCCAGCGCCGGAGACACAACCGGCTCTGGCGCAGCCTCGACTACCGTCAAATTTATTGATTCTTCCACTATGGCCTTTCGTTCGCTAACCGGCGGGGGTTCAGTGTCCACTTTCGCCAAAATATGTAGCTTTGCCTCCACCAGCTTCGGTGGGTAGACGCGCCTTCGTCTGGATCGGGCCTTACGTTTCATCCGGTCAGCTTACTTTGGTAGAGAGGCAGTGCGCGATCAATCGCCGCAATTCTTCATCGAAACTCGCGGCCAGACGCTCGATCGTGATTCTGCTGTGCAGGTTCGCGCTGTAATTCCAATGCATTCTCAGCCGCTCTCCACGCACGCTGCCCACGACGTAGAGCCGGTAAAGCCTCTCGCTTCTCAAGCTCCGTTCCGGCCCCTTGCTCTCCCGCGCCTGGCGGAATGGCGTCGCCCCTTCACGCCTGCCCGATTGTTGATCCAGTTGTCCCAGATAATTGAAGTTCACTTCGGCTTGCGGCAATGCGCTGATCCGTCTCCTCACTTCCTCGTCATCGCAAAGGTAGCGCAACAATCCGTAGCCGATTCCACGATTCGGGACGCGCCGCAGTTGCGATTGAATCAGGCGCAACGCCTCGCTCGGCTCAACCGCGCCGCCCAGGTCAAACATCATCGGATACATGCTCGTGAACCAGCCTACCGTCCGCGAGAGGTCTACGCCTCTCAAGATGTCTTCGCGCCCGTGTCCCTCGACATCCACGAGCAGCCGTGATTGTCCCGTCCAGCGCGCCCACGACTTGATGAGCGCCGTCAGCAGGAACTCCTGCATTCGCGCGCCAGTGACCGCAGGCATTTCCTGCATCAACGCCCGCGTCTCTTCCACGCTGAACGCAGTCAACACCGTCTCGGTCGAAGCCTCGCTGTTGACACCCGCCGGATAATCCAATGGCAGCGCGGGAACTTCGCCGCTTAAGCTCTCCACCCAGTAATCCAACTCCTGTTTCAACTCGCTCGATTGCGCATGCCTTGCCAATCGCAGCGACCATTCGCGGAACGATGTCGTCTTGGGCGGCAGGTCTACATCTTCGCCTCGGCTGAGTCGCTGATAGATCGTCTGGAAATCTTCCATCAGGATATGGGATGAAACCATGTCCACTACCAGATGATGAAAAATCAGCAGCGCGCGATCGGCCAGCCGCCCGCCCATTGAGAAATAGGCTACGCGCAGCAACGGCCCTTTCGAAAGATTTAAACTGCCCTGCAAATCGGCGGCGGCGGCTTCCAAAGCCGCGATCTGCTCTTCGCTTCCAAGCCGCGACAGATCAATGAAGACGAAAGGCGCGCTTTCATCCGGGCCGGCGTTGAACTGCCGCCAGCCTGATTCCGAGTAATTGAAGCGCAGGCGCAACGCGTCGTGATGAATGAGCAGATGCCTGATGGTTTGTTCCAGCAACGCGGGGTTCAACGATTGAGGCGTTTCGCGCAGGAAGGCCCAGTTCCAGTGATGCGGATCAATCGTCTGTCGTTCAAAGAAAAACCGCTGGATCGGCGTGAGCGGGAGCGACCCGGTTACGACGCCCTGTTCGGCGCGCGCAATTTCAGACGCTCTTGCCGATTGAACCAGGCTTGCAATCGTGGGCTGCTTGAACAACTGCGCGGGCGTGAAATGCAGCCCGGCCTGATTGGCGTGGGCCACCACCTGAATGCTTTTCATTGAATCCCCGCCAAGCTCGAAGAAATTGTCGTAGACGCCCACTCGCTCGACGCCGATGATTCGCGCCCAGATGTCAGCCATGATTTTCTCTTCACTCGTGCGCGGCGCGACGTACTGATTTGCCAGTTCCGGACGGGTCTGATCGGGTTCCGGCAAAGCTCGCCGATCCACCTTGCCATTGGGCGTCAACGGCAAAGCGGCGAGAAACACATAGGACGAAGGAACCATATGTTCGGGCAGACTCTCTCGCAAAAACCCGCGCAAGGCGCCGACATCCATCGCGGCCTCCTGCCCGGTGACATCGTTGAGCGCCAGATAAGCCACCAACCGTTTGTTGCCGGAAGCGTCGTCACGCGCCTCGACCACAGCCTCGCGGATGGCGGGATGATGGCCGAGCGCCGCTTCGATCTCGCCGAGTTCGATACGAAAACCGCGCACCTTCACCTGATGATCGCAACGACCCAGAAATTCGACATTGCCATCAGGGAGGTAGCGCGCCAGATCACCCGTTTTGTAAAGGCGCTCGCCCGGTTCCTCGCTGAACGGGTTTGGTATGAAGCGTTCGGCGGTCAGATCGGGCCGGTTCAGATAGCCCCGCGCCAGTCCGACGCCGCCGACGTAAATCTCGCCGAACGCCCCAATCGGCGACAACTCCTGATGTTGATCCAGCAGGTAGATTTGAGTGTTGGCAATCGGCCCGCCGATGGGGATGTTTCTCAATTCCGCCGGCATGGCGTTGACCAGTCCGAATGTCGGGCCGATGGTGACTTCGGTCGGGCCGTAGGCGTTGAAGAAATCGCGGCCCGACGACCACCGGTCAACAATCTCCCTCGTGCAGGCTTCTCCCGCCGAGACGATGGTTCGCAGCGCCGGCGTTTGGTCCGCCGGCGCCAGCCTGAGCATCGAGGGCGGAAGAAAAGCCATCGTGATCGCCTGCTCTTGCAACAGACGGATCAAATCCGGAGCGGAAAGCAAAGTGTCCCGGCTGGCCAGACACAGCGCGCCGCCGGAAAGCAATGTGATAAAGGTTTCAGCCACCGAGGCGTCAAAGCTGAAAGATGCGAATTGCAGGATGCGGCTTTGCGGAGTGACGTTCATCCCACTGAAATGAGCCAGCGCGAAATTGCACAGGCCGCTGTGTCTGAGCATCGCCCCTTTCGGCTTGCCGGTCGAGCCTGAGGTGTAGATGACATAAGCCAGATTGTCCGAGGTCACCCCGGACTTCGGAGTTGTTTCGCTCTCTTTCGAAATAGCCGGCCAGTCCGCGTCAAGGGAGATGACTAAGGGATTGCGAATAGCGGATTGCGGATTGCGGATTGAAGATCGGGTCAACAAGACCGCCGCCTGCGAATCCTCGATCATGAATCTCAGACGCTCTTCGGGATAAGCCGGATCCATCGGGACGTAAGCCGCGCCCGCTTTGAGCGCCCCCAGCGCAGCGACGATCATCTCGACAGAGCGTTCGACGCAAACGCCGACCAGCGACTCAGGCCCGACTCCCATCTTCCGCAAATAATGCGCGAGTTGATTGGCACGCCGGTTCAACTCGCGGTAGCTCAGTTGTTGATCCTCGAAGCAGACGGCGATGGCGTCCGGGCGCTGTTCGACCTGATCCTCGAACAGTTCGTGAACGCAGCGATCCTTCGGGTATTCAGCCTCGGCGCCGTTCCACTCAACCAGCAATTGGCGCCGTTCCGCGGCGCCGATGATCGGCAAGGACGAGAGCCTCCGGTCAGGATCGGCGGCGACGCTTTCCAGCAACGTCCGGAAATGCCCCAACAGCCGAGTGATCGTGGCGTCGTCGTACAGGTCGGTGTTGTATTCCAGAGTTCCGGACAGCCTGTCCTTCCCTTCCACCATCGAGAGAGCTAAATCGAACTTGGCCGTCTTACTCTCAACCTCCAGCAAGCTCAACGCCAATCCGGGCGCCTCAAACGCTTCCTGATGGCGGGCGCTCCGGAGTTGAAAGGCCACTTGAAACAACGGGGCGTGGCTCATATCCCGATCCGGCTGTATCTCTCCGACCAGCTTCTCGAACGGCAGGTCCTGATGAGCATAGGCGCCTAACGTCGTCTCGCGCACTCGACCGAGCAACTCCCGGAAACTCGGATCGCCTGAAAGATCGCCGCGCAGCGCCAGCGTGTTGACGAAGAATCCGATCAAAGGCTCGATCTCGGCCCGGTTGCGGTTGGCCACGACTGTCCCAACCAAAATGTCTTCCTGACCTGTGTAGCGTAGAAGCAGCGTCTTGAACGCAGCCAACAAAGTCATGAAAAGTGTGCAGTCTGTCTGGCGGCTCAGTTCCCTGATCGCCACTGATAACTCAGGCGCCAGCGAGATGCTTTGAACGCGTCCGCGAAACGTCTGCACGGCTGGGCGGGGACGGTCGGTGGGCAACGCCAGCATCGGCGGGCTGTTCGCCAATTGTTTCTTCCAATAAGCCAGACGCCGCTCCATCTCTTCTCCCCGCAGCCATTGCCGCTGCCACTGCGCGAAATCCGCATACTGGATGGGCAACTCCGGCAGCGGTGAGGGGCGTCCGTTGGCGAAGGCGTCGTACAGCATTCCTACTTCCCGCACCAGCACGCCGATTGACCAGCCGTCGCTGACAATGTGGCTCATGGTGAAGAGAACCACGTGACGCTCCGGCTCCAACCGCAGCAACGTGGCGCGCAGGAGCGGCCCGCGTGACAGATCGAATGGCTGCGCCGCTTCCACCGCCGCCAACCGGCGCGCTTCGATCTCTCGTTCAGCCTCTTCCAGATTCCCCAGGTCTACCACCGGCAGGGCGAGGCGAAGATCAGGCGTGATCACCTGAACCGGTTTTCCATCAATTGACGCGAACGTGGTTCGCAAAATTTCGTGGCGCCGTACGATCTCGTTCAGCGTCCGTTCGAGCGCGGCGCTGTCGAGCGCTCCCTTCACTTGAATCGCCTGGGAGATGTTGTAGAGAGAATTGCCTGGCGACAACTGATCCAGAAACCACAGCCGCTGCTGAGCGAATGACAACGGCGCCTCGCCATCGCGCGAAACCGGCAGGATGGCGGGAGCGGCTTGATTCACAGCCGCTTCGGCGCGTCGCAGAAACGCGAGGATTTCCGTTTTGTGTTGGGCCAGTTCCGCGCGCAGAGCCTGCGTCATCACGCCATCGGGCGCGCTGTAACGCAGGCGGTCGCCATCGCTCCAGAGTTTCACATCCAGACTGCGAATGCTGGATAAGACTTCAGCGGTTTCCATAACTATATTTCTCCCTCTTCCCGATCGTGCGCTATGTCGCCGGGAGGAGTTTGTGAGCTTTTGGCCACCCACAGAATTGTTTCAATGTTTTCAGCCAATCCGGCTACGGTGGGGGTTTCAAACAGGGAGCGCAATGGGAGTTCGATCTCGAATGCCTGGCGCACGCGCGAAACGACCTGAGTGGCAAGCAGCGAGTGACCGCCCAGTTCGAAGAAATGATCGTGGACGCCTACTCGCTCAAGGCCGAGCACGTCGGCGCAGATTGCGGCCAATCGTTCTTCAGCCGGTGTTCGCGGAGCGACGAATTCAGCTTTCAGCTCTGGCCGCGATTTATCCGGCGCGGGCAACGCGCGCCGATCCACCTTCCCGTTCAACGTCAGCGGCAATGATTCAAGCTCGACGAAAAACGACGGGATCATGTATTCCGGCAGCCGCTCTTTCAGGAAATTCCGCAAATCGCCGTGAGCGGGCAATTCGCCCCGGCCCTGAGCCACGCAATAAGCGACCAGCCGCCGGTCTCCCGGAACATCCTCGCGAGCAATAACGACGGCCTCGCGCATGCCCTCGTGTTGACACAACAGCGACTCGATCTCGCCGCATTCGACGCGGTATCCGCGAATCTTCACCTGCTCATCCGCGCGGCCCAGAAATTCCAGCTTGCCGTCCGGCAGAAAGCGCACAACATCGCCGGTTCGATAAAGCCGCTCGCCCGGCGCTTCGCTGAACGGATGAGGAATGAATTTCTCCGCCGTCAATTCCGCGCGATCGAGATAGCCGCGAGCCAAACCGACTCCGCCCAGATACAGCTCGCCTCGCGCGCCAGCGGGCACAGGCCGCAGATACTGATCGAGCGCATAAACCTGCGTGTTCGGAATTGGCCGCCCAATCGGAACCGATCCGCTCCCTGCCTCGTCCGGCATCGCGTCGTAAACCACGCACCCGACCACCGCTTCAGTAGGCCCGTATTCATTGAACAAATGTGTCTCTTCAGCATGCTCCTGCCAGAAACGAATCTGTTCTTTCAGCAGGTTCTCGCCGCCGATGACAAAAGCTCTGGCGAGTTTGCCCGCCTCTTCGGGCGAAAGTTGATGGCTGAGCAGATCGAGATGCGCGGGCGTGATTTTGATCAGACTGTAATCTCCCTCCCGGCGCAAGGCCTCGGGCAGCGCGTCGAGAGAGATTCCTTCGGGAAGCATCCGCACGGCGCGTCCAGCCAGCAACGGCGCGAACAACGCCGTGATCGTGGCGTCGAAAGCAATCGTCGAATGAACCACGGAGCCACGCCCCGCCGCGACGGGATAAGCCGCAAGACACCAGTTCAGATAGTTGGTCAGCCCCCGATGAGTGATCAACGTCCCTTTCGGTTTGCCGGTCGAACCGGACGTATAGATCACATAAGCCAGATTCTCCGACGCCGTCCGGTTCTCCAAATTCTCTTCGCTCTCGCGCGCAATCACTGGCCATTCGTCATCGAGACAGCAGAGCCGCGCCGCCTGTGACTGCAACAATCCCATCAAATGCTTTTGAGTAAGAATCAACCGCGCGCAAGAGTCCTCAATCATGAAAGCCAGCCGATCCGCCGGATAGTTCGGATCGAGCGGCACATAGGCCCCGCCGGCTTTGAGAACGCCAAGCAACCCGACCATCATCTCAATCGAGCGATCCAGACAAACGCCGACCAGCGTCTCCTGCTCAACGCCCAGCTTACGCAGGTATCGAGCCATTTGATTGGCTCGCTGATTCAACTCGCGATAACTCAGGCTCTCGTCTTCAAAAATTACCGTGATGGCGTCGGGAGCGCGCTCCACCTGATCTTCAAACAGTTGATGCAGACAGCGGTCGAGCGGAGCGTCGTCCCTGCTTCCGCTCCATTCGGCCAACAGCAGCCGCTCTTCCGCTTCCGACAACATCGGCAACGCCGCGATGCGGCGATCAGGATCAGCCGCGATGGATTCGAGCAGATTCCGAAAATGATCCAGCATTCTTGCGATGGCGTCGTCATCAAAGAGATCGGTGTTGTAATTCAGCGCCCCGCTCAATTTGCCGCCCGATTCGGTCACAAACAAAGTCAGATCGAATTTCGCCACTCCGCCCGACGACTTCATCGAACTCAGGCTCAGCCCCTGCCGCGCCAGTTCGGGCGATTGCCGGGGAATGTTTTGCATGACCAGCATCGCTTGAAATATCGGCGTGCGGCTCAGGTCTCGATTGGGCTGCAGTTCCTGCACCAGTTTTTCAAACGGCATGTCCTGATGCGCGTAAGCTCCGAGCGCCGTCTCACGGACTCGCCGTAACAACTCGCGGAAGCTGGGCGCGCCGCTCAAATCGCCGCGCAGCGCCAGCGTGTTGACGAAAAATCCGATCAGACCTTCAAGCTCCGACCGGTTGCGGTTCGTGACGGGGCTGCCAACGATGATGTCGTCCTGGCCGGTGTAGCGATGAAGCAGAGTTTGAAAAGCCGCCAGCAGCGTCATGAACATCGTCGCGCCTTCCTGACGGCTCAACGCGGCGAGCGCGGCTGAAAGCTCTTCGGTCAGGACAAACGATTGACTGGCGCCGCGAGAACTTTGAATCGTCGGACGCGGACGACTCGCCGGCAAATCCAAACTCGGCGGAGCGCCCGCCAGCCGCCGCTTCCAGTAAGCTCGCTGGCCTTCCAACACGTCACCCTGAAGCGACTGTCGCTGCCAGCAGGCGTAATCGGCGTACTGAATGGGAAGTTCAGGCAACGGCGACGGACGCCCGGCGACGAACGCGTCGTAGAGAATCGCAATCTCGCGCAGATAGACGAACGTTGACCAGTCGTCAGAGACGATGTGATGAACGGTCAACAAAACGGCATGCTCTTCTTCACCCAGCCGCAGCAGCGTCGCGCGCAGGAGCGGGCCGCGAGCCAGATCGAATGGCTTCCGCGCCTCCTCGGCCGCAAGCCGTTCTGCTTCGATCTTTCGCTCCGGCTCCGGCGTCCCTCTCAAATCAATCACCGGCAAATTCAATCTCAGTTCCGGCGCAATCATCTGAACCGGGCGCGAGTCCACAGTTGCAAAAGTAGTTCGCAACGCCTCGTGTCGCCGCACAATCTCGTTGAGGCTGCGTTCCAGCGCATCCACGTTGAGCGGGCCGGAAAGCCGATAAGCCTCGGCGATGTTGTACGAGGCGGCGCCGGGCGTAAGCTGATCGAGAAACCACAAACGCTCCTGCGCGAATGAAAGCGGCAACTCCTGATCGCGCGGCGCCGGACGCAGAGGCGGAACCCTGGACTCGGCTTTCGCCGCCAGCGCCATCTCGATCTTTTCAGCAAACCCGGCGATGGTGGGAAATTCAAAGATATTGCGCAGCGGCAAATCCACATTGAAAGCGTCGCGCAAGCGTGAATTCACCTGAGTCGCCAGCAGCGAATGCCCGCCGATGGCGAAGAAATTGTCGTGAACGCTCACTGCGCCGATTTTCAGAACCTGCATCCAGACGCCCGCCAGCATCTCTTCAACCGGAGTGCGCGGCGCGACGAAATCCTCATCCGATTCCCGCCGCGACGGTTCGGGGGCGGGCAGCGCGCGCCTGTCAATCTTGCCGTTCGGAGTCAGCGGCAAACCCTCCAACCGCGTGAATGACGATGGAACCAGATACTCCGGCAGTCGCTCCAACAGGAATCGGCGCAACTCGCCTGGCGTGGGCGCGGGTTCGCTCGCGGGAACGAAATAGGCCGCGAGACGTTTTTCTCCGGGCTGATCTTCGCGGACTGCGGCGGCGGCTTCGCGCACATTCGAGTGTTCGCCGAGCGCCGATTCGACTTCTCCGATTTCGATTCGGAAGCCGCGAATCTTGACCTGATCATCGCAACGCCCGGCGAATTCGATGTCGCCGCCCGGCAGCCAGCGGGCCAGGTCTCCGGTTTTATACAGCCGCGCGCCCGCTGTTTTGCTGAATGGATTTGGAATGAATTTCTCTGCGGTCAGATCGGGTTTGCCGCGATAGCCTCTGGCCACGCCCGGCCCGCCGACAAAGATTTCGCCGTAGACTCCGATGGGCGCCGGTTGCAGATTTGAATCCAGCACGTAAATTTGCGTGTTGGGAAATGGGCGGCCAATCGGCGTCATGCGATCAGCCGGTAGATCAATGCCGCTGTCCTCAAAATACGCGCTGTCAATCGTCGCTTCAGTCAAACCGAAAGAGTTGATCAGCCGCGTACGAGCGCCGCACAACCGCAGGCATCTTTGATACTCGCTCGCGTACCACACGTCAGAGCCGACCACCAGCACGCGCATGAAATCGAGCGACTCGCCGATCACTTCCAAATGCGCCATCAGGTTGCGCATCACCGCCGGGACGAACTCTGCGCAGTCCACAGATTCCCGGCGCATCAACGCGTACAACTCTTCGGCGTCCAGCAGCGACTCTCGCGGGCAGATCACTAGCTTTCCACCGGAGCACAGCGCGCGAATCATATCGCCCGCGCAAACATCGAATGGGAAGCTGGCCATCTGCAAATGACACGTCGCGGCGCGGCCCAGTTCGTAAGCCCGCTCCCAGGCCAGATAGGCGTTGACCAGACTGTCGTGCCTGACCATCACTCCCTTCGATTGTCCCGTCGAGCCGGAGGTGTAGATCACGTAAGCGAGGTTCCCCGGCATTGTCGCGCAAATCGGATTTTCCTCGCTCCCCCGCGCGATGAGTTCCCAATCCGTGTCGAGACAAACCACCAGCGGCCCTTGCGTCAGCAAGACACGATTTGAAAAGTCATCGCATTGGCAATTGTCAATTGGTGATTGGCCATTGTTATGCGAGGAGAAAACGCCTTCTTTCCTGCTTTTCAATGACCAATTTTCAATAGCCGATACCCAATGACTTCGCGCCGCGAGCGCATCTTCGCCGCTGGAGCCGATAACTTTCCAAGTCGTGAGCAAGATCCTGGCCTGAGCGTCGTTGAGCATGAACTTCAATCGCTCTTCGGGATAAGCCGGATCGAGCGGCGTGTAGGCTCCGCCAGCTTTGAGCGTCGCCATCACGCCGATGATCATTTCGGCGGAACGCTCAACACAGATTCCCACCAGCGTCTCCGGCCCGACGCCAAGCTCGCGCAGATGATGCGCAAGCTGATTGGCCCGCCGGTTGAGTTCGCCGTACGTCAGACAACCGCCTTCGCAAACCACCGCGACCGCGTCCGGCGTCCGCGCGGCTTGCGCTTCAAACAACTGATGAACGCAGCGTTCCAGCGAGTAATCCGCTTCAACGCCGTTCCACTCCACCAGCAATCGCCGCTTCTCGGCCTCCGGCAACAGCGGCAAGGATGCAATGCGCTGGTCGGGATTGGCGACAACGCCTTCCAGCAAAGTCTGAAAATGTTGGAGCAGGCGTTCGATGGTTGCGGCCTCGAAAAGATCGGTGTTGTATTCCGCCGCCGCGCTCAATCCTCTGGCCTCTTCAACCATCGTCAGCGTCAGATCGAAGTTCGCGGTCTTCTTGTCAATCTTCAAGGCGCTCAGCGTCAGCCCGTGCTCCGCAACCTCGACGCCTCCGGGCGTGTTTTGCAGGATGAGCATGACCTGGAAGAGCGACGGGCGGCTCATATCGCGTTCGGGCTTGAGTTCTTCGACCAGTTTTTCAAACGGGATGTCCTGATTGGCGTAAGCGCCCAGAGCCACTTCACGCGCGCGGCGCAACAATTCGCGGAAGCTCGGATCGCCGGAGAGATTGGTTCGCATGACCAGCGTGTTGATGAAGCAGCCGATCATCGCCTCGATTTCAGCCCGGTTGCGATTGGCGACCGGCGTCCCGACGCTGATGTCGTCCTGCCCGGTGTAGCGATGCAGCAAGACCTGGAACGCCGCCAGCAAGGTCATGAACAATGTCGCACCCTCGCGCCGGCTCAACTCCTGAAGCGATTTGGCCAGCGGCTTCGGAAGCGAGAGCGACAGTTTGGCGCCGCGCGAGGTTTGAACCGCCGGCCTCGGAAAATCGGTGGGCAGCATCAGCGGTGGAGGATTGTCGCCCAATCGCTCGCGCCAGTAATTGAGCTGCGCCTCCATCACTTCGCCCTGCAACCATTCGCGCTGCCATTCGGTGAAGTCGGCGTATTGAAGAGACAGATCGGGAAGCGGCGAAGGCTTCTCTTTTGAAAACGCGTCGTAGAGAACCGCCAACTCCCGGATAAAGACTCCGAGCGACCACGCGTCGGAAACGATGTGATGCATTGTCAGCAGCAGCGCGTGATCTTCCTCTCGCAGTTTGAGCAGCGTCGCCCGCAGTAAAGGCCCTTCGGCCAGATTGAATGGCCGTTGCGCTTCAACAATTGCCCGGCGATGAATTTCGTCCTCGCGCTCCCGCTCCGACAAACTCCGGAGATTCACTCTGTCCAGAGTGATGTTCATCGCGGAGTTGATCACCTGAACCGGCTCGCCGTCCATCACGGCGAAAGTGGTTCGCAGTGATTCGTGCCGCTGGGCGATCTCCTGAATCGCGTGTTCCAGCGCGCCGGCGCGCAACGCGCCTTTTATGCGCACGGCCATCGGAACGTTGTAGAACGGGCTTCCGGGCTGGAATTGATCCAGAAACCACATCCTTCGCTGAGCGAAAGAGGCCGGAAAGACATAGACATCCTGTTCTGAAATATCCAAAGTTACCTGGTTACTCATCTGAGGTCATTCATCGGTAGATTCAATGGGCCATATTTCATATTTCATATTTCATATTTGATATGAAATATGATCCGTGTTTATTCATAGCGCAGACATTCAGTCGGCTCCATCCGCGCAGCCTTCCTCGCCGGCCAGACGCCGAAGATCAGCCCCGTGACGGTCGCCACCGCCACTCCAGCGCCGACCGCCCATAGCGGTATCGAGGCCGGTAATTCAGGAATGAAAAATCTGGCGGCCTGACTGATCCCCGCGGCGAGCGCAACGCCCACGATTCCGCCCAGCGAAGTCAGCGTCATGGCTTCGCACAGGAATTGACTGATGATGTCTCGACGGCGCGCCCCGACCGCTTTGCGGACGCCGATCTCGCGCGTGCGCTCCGTCACGGTCACGAGCATGATGTTCATGACTCCGATCCCGCCGACGAGCAGCGCGATGCCGGAGATGGCGATGGCCACCAGTCCCAGAGTTCCCGTGATGTTGTCGAACTGCTCGGCGAACTTGTCAGCCGTTTTCAGATCGAAATCGTTCGGCTCGCCGAATCCTATTCCGCGTTGCCGGCGCAGAATCTCTTCGGTCTGATTCAACGCCTGCCACAACTGCCCGCTCCTGGCCCGGATCACCAGCATCAGCGATTCGTCTTCAGGCGAAAGTTTGCGCGCCGTCCGGTAAGGGATGAACGCGACGTTGTCCTCTTCGTTCTCGATGAAGAAGCCGCTCTTTCTCTGCTCCAACACTCCGATGACTTCGAACATCTTTCCGCTCAATTTGATCTGCCGCCCGACGATCCGGTTCAGATGCGGGAAGAGGGCTTCGACCACGTTGACGCCGACGACAATGACGTCGCGCTGGTGTTGGTCATCAATCTCATTTATGAAGCGCCCTTCCCGCAAATTCAGGCTGGCCACTCGCGCGTAACTCGGCGTGACGCCTTGCAGGTAAGCCTGTTTGTAAGTCGCTCCCTGATAAGCGAGCGTGCGGTCAATTCGCCAGACATAACCGATGTTGGCGACATCTTCGACGGCGTCCGCCCGGGCGAGGATCGCCTCGCCGTCTTCAGGACGCAGCGGCTTGCGCCTGATCTCATCACGATCACGCGACCTGATACTCGGCCCCGTCGAATAATGGAACGCGTAGATGTTGTTGGAGCCGTACTGCTCGATCAGGGCGATCACGCCTTTGCGCGCGCCGGTGAGCAGCGACGCCACCACGATGACGGTCATTACTCCGATGACGATTCCGAGAATGGTCAGAAAGCTGCGGAACTTGTGCGCCCGCATGCTGCCCAGCGCGATCACGACCGCTTCGCCGGGCCTGAACTTATAGGACTTCATATTTCTCCCCAAAGTAGATACCAATTTTTTTCAACACAAAGAGTCAAAGGATCAAAGGATCAAAGGCTTGAAAGGCGTTAAAGCCCTTTGTCCTCTTTGATCCCTTGACCCTTTGACCCTTTGTGTTGAAAGGTCTTCCCTTCACTCCCTGGTCAACGCCACAATCGGATCAAGCCGCGCCGCCTTGTATGCCGGGTAAACGCCGAAGATCAATCCGATGCCACCCGAAACCAAAAGCGACAGGAGGATGTAAAAAGGCGTGATCTTCATCGGCACGGTAGTCGTCACGTTCATCACCCACGCGACGGCGACCGCAAGCGACAATCCCAACACTCCGCCCAATGAGGCGAGCAGGGCCGACTCGATCAAAAATTGCAGCAGGATGTGTCTGCGCCGCGCGCCCATCGCCTTGCGCAGCCCGATCTCGAAGGTTCGCTCGGTGACGCTGACCAGCATGATGTTCATGATCACGATCCCGCCCACGAGGAGCGAGATGAGCGTGATCGGCGTCACCACCAGCGCGATAAGGCCGGTGAACTGATCAACCTGAGTGTTGAGGTCTTCTACATTGGCGATGGCGAAATCATCCTCTTCGCCTGGCGCCAGTTTGCGGCGGTTCCGCATCGTCATACGGGCCTCCTCAACCGTCATGGCGAATTCCTCGCGGCTCGCGGCTCGACCGTGCAACTCCAAATTCTGCCGCCGGCCGAAAAGGCGTCCGAAAGTCGTCAGCGGGATGTACGCGTGATTGTCCATCGAATCGCCTAGAAAGACTCCGCGTTTCTTCTCCACACCCACAATCCGCAAAGGGACTCCGCTGATCTTGATCGTATTGCCCAGCGGGTCGGCATCGGGGAAAAACTTCTCGCGCGCCCCCGCGCCGATGACGCACACCAGGGACGCCTGCTCCACTTCGTGCGGGGCGATGAAGCGTCCATCAACGATCGTCTTGTTCTCGATATCCTTCATGTTGGCGGTCACGCCGATGGCCCACGCGCCGTCCAATTCCTGCCCTTCGTGATTCAGATCAACCCGCAGTCGCGCCGCCGCCCCGACCTCGGCGCATGTCGAGCAATGACGTTTCAACCATTCATAATCGTCCCACTCGATCTGTTTGTTCCGGCGATACATGTCTTCCAACTTTTCCTGGCTGATCTTTCCCGCGTAAGCGATACGGGCGATCATGAAGTGGTTGGCCCCGAATATCTCCGAGATCTGATCCACGACATAAGCGTTCAGCCCGCTGATGGCCGCGCCCACCAGCGTCACCGAAGACACGCCGATGATGATTCCTATCAAAGTCAAAAAGGCGCGCAGCTTGTGAGCCAATATCTCCTGCAACGCCATCCTGGCCGCGTCCAGATAAAACGCGACGGAGCCTGGCGCCGGGTGGCCTTCCATCGCTTTGGCGATGGTATTCGCCTGGGAATCGTTTGCCGCTTCCGAAATCCTCGCCTTTTCCACGCACTCGATGTCTTCAGCTACCACCAGCGCTTCTTGATCTAGCTGTGCTACGCTCATCTTGTACCTCCACCTACTTGGACAATGTTGCAGCTTTGACCCGCCTTGTTTCTCTCGGAATCGCTTTCATCTCTGGCGCGCGTGGGACGACGCCGCCTTCCCTGGCCTTTTCAATCGCCTCGGCAAGCTCGGCGATGGTGGGGCCGGTAAAAACGCTTCGCAAAGGCAACTCCACCTGAAACGCATTGCGCACTCGTGATATGAGTTGAGTCGCCAACAACGAATGCCCGCCCAATTCAAAGAAATTGTCGTGAACTCCGGGCTTTTCGATCCGCAGAAGCTGCGCGGCGATTTCGGCCAGTTTCTCTTCGACCGGGTTGCGAGGCGCGACGAAGGCGCTCTCCAAATCCGGTCGCGCCTTCTCCGGCGCAGGCAGCGCGCGACGATCAACTTTTCCGTTCGGCGTCAGGGGCATTGCGTCCAGCGTCACGAAGGTCGCTGGCGTCATGTGCTCCGGCAACCTCTGCTTCAGGAAAGCGCGCAACTCGCCGATTGGCGGCGCCGGCTGTTGGTTGCTGACCAGATAAGCCACCAGTCGTTTGTCGCCGGTCACGTCTTCACGCGCCACGACGACGGCTTCGCGCACGGCGGGATGCTGGCTGAGCGCCGTCTCTATTTCGCCAAGCTCTATGCGCACGCCGCGCAGCTTCACCTGATGATCGCTGCGTCCCAGAAATTCGATGGAGCCGTCCGGCATGTAACGCGCCAGGTCTCCCGTTCGATACAAACGCGCGCCACGCTTATCGCCGAAGGGATTGGGAACGAATCGCTCAGCGGTCAACTCAGGCCGATTCAGATAGCCGCGAGCCAGGTTGGCTCCGCCGATGTACAACTCGCCCGGAACGCCCACTGGCGCGGGCTGCAACTCGGAATTCAACAGGTAGATTTGTGTGTTGGCGATTGGCCGCCCGATGGGAACGATCATCAATCCGCGCGCGTCCTGATGAGGCCAGCAAGTCACATCAATGGCCGCTTCAGTCGGGCCGTAAAGGTTATGCAACTCTGCTTTCAAACAGGCGTTGAACCGCTCCTGCAATTCTGAAGGCAACGCTTCACCTGCGCAGATGACGCGCCGCAGGCTCTCGCATCGCTCAAATCCAGGCTCGTCCAACAACGCTCGCAGCAGCGATGGAACCAACTGAAGAATGCTGACCTGATGCTTGACCATCGCCATGACCAGATAGGCGATGTCCTGATGCCCTCCCGGTCGAGCCAGAACCAGCCGCGCTCCGGCCAGCAGCGGCAGATAAAACTCCGTGCCCGAAGCGTCGAAGCTGAACGCCGTCTTTTGAAGAACGCAATCGTTCGCAGTTAGTGACAGATGCCCCAACTGCCAAAGCATGTGATTGCAAATCGCGCCGTGTGAAATCGTCACGCCTTTGGGCTGTCCCGTTGAGCCTGAGGTGTAAATCACGTAAGCCGGATGATCGGCGTTCAGGTCGCGCTCCGGATTCTCAACACTCTCCTCGGCCAGCGCATCTCCGATCATATCCAGGCAGACCACACGATTGCGGATTGCGGATTGCGGATTGCGGATTACGGATTGCGATTCGATCTGGCTCCGCTGAGTCAACAGGACAGGCGCTTCGGAGTCTACAAGCATCAAGGCCAGCCGCTCCATCGGATATGTCGGATCGAGAGGAACGTAAGCGCCTCCGGCCTTCAACACGCCGAGAATCCCTACCAGCATCTCCGGCGAGCGTTCCAGGCAAACGCCAACCAGCGATTCCGGCCCGACATCAAGTCCGCGCAGATGATGCGCAAGTTGATTGGCTCGGTGATTCAACTCGCGGTAAGTCAGTTGCGAGTCTTCAAAGACGAGCGCCACCGCCTCAGGCGTTCGTTCAACCTGAGCTTCAAACAAGGCGGGCAGCGTGTTCGGCGCCTGATATTCGACCTCGGTGTCGTTCCACTCAACCAGTAACCGCTTCGCCTCCGCCTCAGTCATCAGCGGCAGAGACGAGACGCGCCGATCCGGGTTGGCGATCAGGCCTTCCAACAACACGAAGAAACGCTCCAACATCCTGGTGATTGTGGAAGCGTCGAACAGATCGGCGCTGTATTCCACGTTCGCCGTCATTCCATCGAGGCCTTCCGTCACGAACAGCGTCAGATCGTATTTCGCTGTATTCCCTTCGGCCTTGAGTGGCTGCATCTTCAGACCGGGAATCTCCAACGTCTCTGTCGGTAAATTCAGCATCACGAAGGCGACTTGAAACAGCGGCGAGCGGCTCATGTTGCGTTCCGGTTGCAAGGCCTCGACCAATTGCTCGAAGGGCAAATCCTGATGGGCGTAAGCTTCCAGTGATGTCTCGCGAACCTGGCGCAACAACTCGCGGAAACTGGGGTCGCCCGAAAAATCTGCGCGGAAGACCAGCGTGTTCAGGAAGAAGCCGATCATCCCTTCCGTCTCCGGGCGCGTGCGGCCCGCGATTGGTGAGCCGACGTTGATGTTCTCCTGACCGGTGTAGCGAAAGAGCAATGTTTGATAGGCCGCGAGCATCGTCATGAAAAGCGTGACTCCCTCGCGCCTGCTCAGATCAACAATCGCCTTGGACAACCCTTCAGGCAACGCCATCGCCAGATCGGCGCCGCGAAATGATTGGACAGCCGGTCGCGGGCGATCCGCAGGCAATTCCAAAACAGACGGCCCGCCCGCCAATCGCCGCTTCCAGTAAGACAACTGCTCGGCTAGAACTTCTCCCTGCAACCATCGCCGTTGCCACGCAGCGAAATCGGCGTATTGAACCGGCAAATCCGGCAGCGGCGATGGCCTGCCCTCTGCGAAAGCCTGATAAAGAGCGGCGACCTCTCGCATCAGCACGCCTTTCGACCAGACGTCGGAGATGATGTGATGCGTTGTGGAAAGCAACGCGTGATCCTCGTCTCCCAGTTGCAGCAAGGCGATTCTGAACAAGGGACCTTCAGCCAGGTCGAATGGCCGCAGTGAATCTTCTGTGGCCAGACGCGAGATTGCCGCCTCACGTTCGTCTTCCGGCAGCGATCTCAAATCAATCATCGGCAACTTGAATGCGAATGAGTTTGAGACTATCTGCGCCGGACGCCCGTCCACAGTTCGATAGACTGTCCTCAAGACTTCGTGTCGTCTGATGACTTCAGCGATTGATTGCCGGAGCGCGGTTACATTGAGCTTGCCCGTGAGTCGCACGGGCGCGGGGACGTTGTAGAACGAACTGCCCGGTTCCAACTGATCGAGAAACCACAATCGCTGCTGCGAAAACGACAGCGGCAGTTCCTGATCGCGCGGGACGGGCGTGATCGGCGGAATTTCCAAACCCGGCTTAGTCATTCCGGCCATCGCCTCGGCCAATTGCGCCACCGTAGGCATTTCAAAAAGATCGCGCAGCGGCGTCTCCACTCTGAAGACTTCACGCATTCGCGCGATCAATCTCATGGCCAGCAACGAATGCCCGCCCAAAGAAAAGAAATTATCGTGAACTCCCACACGTTCAACGCCAAGAACGCTGGCCCAGGTTTCCGCCATCAACTCTTCCGCCGGATTGCGCGGAGCGACATAGCGGCCTCTCTGATCGTGATGGATTTCATTCGGCGGCGGCAGCGATTTGCGATCCACCTTTCCATTCGCCGTCAACGGCAGCGCATCGAGCGTCACATAAGCCGACGGCGTCATGTATTCCGGCAGCCTGTCGTTCAGATAGCTGTGCAGATCGGCGACGCTCACAGTCGTTCCCGCATTGGGAACTACATACGCCACCAACCGCTTCTGTCCCGCCTCTTCCTCTCGCGCCACAACCACAGCCTGGCGCACCGATGGATGCTGGCCCAGCGCCGCCTCGATCTCTTCCAACTCCACCCGGTAACCACGAATCTTCACCTGATTGTCCACACGGCCAAGAAACTCCACCTGACCATCCGGCAAGTACCTCGCAAGGTCTCCCGTCTTGTACAGCTTTGCATCGGCGTTGTTTGAATGCGGATTCTTCACAAACCGCTCGGCTGTCCGCTCAGGCTGATTCAAGTATCCTTCCGCCAAACCTGCCCCGCCGATGTACAACTCTCCCGCCACTCCAATTGGAACCGGCTTCAGATGACGATCCAGTATGAACACCTCGGTGTTCGCTATCGGCCTGCCAATCGGAATCGTCGCCGTCCGCCAACCATTCGTCGCGCTCACATCCGCCGTCAGCGATCCGACTGTCGTCTCCGTCGGGCCGTAATGGTTGATCACTTTGCAACTCGACTCTTGTTTCTCGATCCGCTCGACCAATTCCCGCGACAGCGCCTCGCCTCCCAGGATCAGATATTTTCTCGGCAGAATGTTTGCCCCGGCAGGCTGCGACGACAACAGCGCGTTCAGATGCGACGGCACGATCTTCAACACGTCTATCGGATTCTCAGCCACGTAGCTCGACATCAAGCTCCCATCCGTCGCCACCTCGTAACTCAACACGTGCAGGCATCCGCCCGAAATCAGCGACGGATAGACGCAGGTGTTGCCCAAATCCGCCGTGATCGTCGAGACCGTCGCAAACCTCAATCCATCGGCGTTCTCAGCTTCATCAAGCTTCAAGCGACGACAAATGTAATGCGCGTAATTGATCAACCCGCGATGCCGAACCACTACGCCTTTCGGCGTTCCCGTCGAACCGGACGTGTAAATCACATAGACCGCGTCTTCAGGCCCACTCACGCATTCCAGATCGCTCTCTGATTCATCAACCCACAACTCGCAATCCCGATCCAGACACAGCGCCTCACCAGCGAACTCCGGCAGCTTTTCAATCAGCGCCGCCTGTGTCAGCACGACCGGCGCCGCGATCTCTTCCAACTGCGCGGCCAGCCGCGCTCGCGGATATTCGGCGTTCAGCGGCACGTAAGCCGCGCCCGCTTTGAGGATTGCCAGAATGCCGACAATCATTTCGACCGAACGATCCACGCACAGCCCGACACGCGATCCCGCGCCCACTCCGCGCCCTCGCAGATGGCGCGCGAGACGATTGGCCTGCGCGTTGAGTTCGGCGTAAGTCAACCGCCGCCCCTCGCAAACCACAGCCGCGCGGTTCGGAGTCCGCGCCGCCTGTCGCTCGAACAACTGATGAATGCATTGATCGTTGGGATAGTCGGCGGCGGTTTGATTGAACTCGACCAGCAGCCGCTTTCGGTCATCCGGGCCGAGCAGATCGAGTTCGCTGGCCAGCGCGTCGGGATTGCCGGATGCGCTCGCAACCAAAGCGGCGAAGTGACCGGCGACGCGCTCGATTTCCTCGCGTTCGTAGCGGGCGGGGTCGTAATGAAGCGTGACGTTCAGCGAGCCATCGGCGCGAACGCAGGATAACAACAGCTTGAATGGCTGAATGAAGCTGGATTGTTTGTAGATCGAGATGATGAGGTCGCCCGCGCGTCGTGGCTCCGGCAATTCCGTAAACTCGAAGCCGATTGGCGCGATTGCGCTTTCGGTGGCCAACCCCAACTCTTCCGTCCAGGAGAAATACTCCTGCCATTCGTAGCCGTCGCGGACTGCCTCATTTACCTGCGACAGGATTTCGCTGAATGAAGCGTTGTCCGCGAAACCGGTTTTGACCGGCAGCCATTTGGCGAATAATCCAAATGCGCCCCGGAGCATCTCGTGCTCTCTCCCGTCGCAGATGTGACCCGTGACAACATCCTGCTCGCCCGTCAGCCGCCAGAGCAGCGTCTGCCAGCAGGCCAGCAGGAAGCTCTCCGCCGTCGTCTCAAACTTGCGGGCCGCCGCTTCCAACCTGTTCACGATCTCGGCGTCAATCGCCAAATCCAGCGACTCCGGCTCAACCACCGATGTTTCCGAAGGGGCGATTTCATACGGGAGCTTCAGGGCGGGCGACGCTGAGAGGTTCTGCTTTCGCCAGTATTCTCTTCCGGCTTCCGCTTCATCACTTTCGAGCAATGAATTCTGCCATTCGGAGAACTGAACGTACTGCGCCGGGTCATCGGGCGCGGCGCCCTCATAGAACAGGCTGATCTCATCAGTCAGGTTACTGAGCGTCCGCGCGTCCGCGCAAAGCGAAGGAAGCGTGAGGAACAAAACATGCCTTTCTGCCGACAGAGTGAGAAGAGCCGCACGCACGAGCGGACCTTGTTCAAAGTCGAAAGAATTACGCCGCTCCGCCAGTAAAAGCTCCTCGATCCTGGCGGCCTGACGCTGGGAATCCAACTCACTTAAATTTTCGCTCCACCACACGGGCGCGCTTTCGACGCCGATCACCTGCACTGGCGCCTTCATTCCGGGCAAGCGGCGAAAGGCCGTGCGGAGAATCTCATGCCGGGCGATGACTTTCCGCAAAGCCTCTTTCAAAGCTTTGGTCTCAAGCTCTCCTTCGAGCAGAAGGGCGCATTGAGCAAGATAAGCCTGACTGTCGTGGCGCGCCTGCCAGAGCAGCTTCTGCTGCGGTGATAGCCGGAATCCTTCAACTTTTGTTTGCATTTATCTCTCCCTGTCAATCACGGATACTGTCCATCGTCATCATCTCGGCCATCGCCACCGCAATCTTCCGCTCCCCCTGGTATGGATTGCGCGCGTGCGCAATCAGCATGTTGTCAATCATCAGGATGTCTCCAGCCTGCCAGAGAAAGCTCACCGCTGTATCCCAGTACACCCGCAGAATCTCTTCCATCACCGAATCCTCGATGGGCGAGCCATCGCCGTATGAGACATTGCGCGGATACTCTTCGGGACTGAACAATGATTCGACAGAGCGGCGAAGCGCGGGATCGAGGAAGAACACGTGGTGCAACTGAACCTGATTGAAGAAGGACATTTCGCCCGTCTTCGGATGTCTGATCACTCCGGGACTGATTTGATAAGTGCGCAGACCGCCGTTGCTTGTCCATTCAAACTCCGTCGAATGGGCGCGCAGGTACTGTTCGACCGCCGACCGGTCGTTAGTGCGAAAGAACGCCTGCCAGCTCACGTCCAGACCTTCGTGGAAATTTCGGAGATACCTCAGCCTCCTTCGCTGGAAGTTTTCAACGATTCGAGGGTCGAGCCGCTGATAGATTTTCCGGCAATCAACAACCGGCGTTTCACCTCCCAACTGCGACGGCTTCACGCAGTAAAACCACTGTTTCGTCGGCCACCGATGCATATGCGAGCTTTCGTTATGAAACAGAATGGTCTTGTTTTCAGGGTAAGGAGTTGATTTGTAGACTTTGTCGCTGACGCCCTCGCGCGGCAGATCGCCATATTCGCCGAACAGGTCAGGGCGAATCGCCGACGCGAATTTCTCGAATGCGGAGGTCGAGTTCACGCCGAAGCCGCGGAAAAGAATGCCGCCGTGTTTCAGTAATTCCGCTTCAATGAATTCCAGATTGCCTTTGGCCCAGTCCGTAAGATCAACATCTTCCACCGCAGGCTGTATCACCAGCGGAAGAGTTTGCTCAGGCTGTAAATACCCTGTCCTGGTTAATTCCACCTGTGACACGCTAACAGCCACGGGGCTAACTTTCATAAAACCTGCAAGGTTGATTTCTTTACGTCTCTTCTGCTCCATAACTTGCTCTCTCCTTTCAGCTTCTTTGACTACCTTTTCAAAGGCGCCCAGCTTGGCTTCAGGCCGGTCAGCCATGCTGTTAAGTAGCAGCTTCAGATGGCTCAACATGTGCGCGATAGCTATGTCACTGAAAAGCTGCGCGTCATGTAAAGTACCTAATGACAACTTACTACCCAACGCCGCTTTAACTACAAGCGGATAATTCCCCCGTTCCTGAGCCTGGAAGTTGCGTATCTCGATGCTGACGCTTCTCTCCTCCGAGGTAATGTTCACAGGGTAGTTTTCATACACCAGAATGCTCTCGAAGAGCGGGCGCCCACGAGGCGCCTCGCTCCATCCCTGAACCTGCGCCAGCGGGCTATATTCATACTGACGCATTTCAACCTGCCGGGTTTGGAGTTCCTTGAGCCAGGGTAACAACGGCGCTTCAGAAGTTATTTGGACGCGCACGGGCAAGGTATTGATGAATATCCCGAATATCGTTTCAACCCCAGCCAGGTCAGTTGGGCGCCCGGAAACAGTAGCTCCAAATACGACGTCTTTTTGCCCGCTGTAACAACTGAGTAACAGGCCCCAGGCTCCCTGAACCAAAGTGTTCATGGTTAGCTGGCGCCGCTGCGCGAAGGATTGCAGCGCGGATGTCTCCTGCTCGGATAACACCAGACGCCCTTCGCCGTAAATATCCTTATGGTCAGATGAACTATGCCGACTAACCCACAGAGGAGTCGGCGTTGTGAAGCCTTTAAGCTCGCCACGCCAAAACGCCTCGGCTTTGGTCAGGTCCTGTCGCTGTAACCAGGCGATGTAGTCCCGATATGGACGGCCCTTCTCAAGTCGCAGTTCGGCGCCTTGCCGGAACGCTTCATAAAAAGCGAAGACTTCTTTGAACAGTATCGGCAGTGACCATCCGTCCAGCAGTATGTGGTGATGAGTCCAGGTGAATTGGTATGCGTCATCAGCCAAACGGAATAACGCCAGACGCATCAGCGGAGCCTTGGATAGCTCCATGCCCTGCTCGCGATCTTTTTGCAGGAAAGCCGCTGACCGCGCCTGCCGCTGCTCCGGCGCAAGTTCGCGCCAATCTTCCAGCGTCCAGGACAGCGGCGCCTTCTGGCGCACAACCTGCATTGGCTCTTCCAATCCTTTCCACACAAAAGCTGTGCGCAAGACCGAATGCCTCTCTATCACGCGCCGCCAGGCGCGTTCAAAGGCCGGGACATCAAGCTGGCCATGCAAAGTACAGGTCTTTTGCTCCAGATACATGCCAGCCTTCGGGTCATACAGAGCATGGAAAAGCATGCCTTGCTGCACGGGCGACAGCGGATAAATATCTTCAACGTTCTTCATTGCGATTACTTTTGCGGGAGCCAATACGGTGGCCGGTAGAGAGGGCGAATCGCGCTCCCTACCGGCCACCGTATTGACTAACTCAATTTGAAGGAGGCTCCACACCTGCGCCACTTAATGGTATCTGGACCGAGACCTCGTCCGGATCATTCGAATGAATCACGAAGGTGGCGGTCTTCGTCCCTGCGGTGCTCGGATGGAAAAAGACTTCGATGCTTCCGCTCTCTCCAGGTGCCAGAATAGCCAGCGTGCCGGAATTGTAGGAGAACTGAAGCTGGTGCCCATCCAATCCGAATAGATTCAAGATCAGAGGCGCCGTACCTCGATTGCGAACCACCAGAGTCCTTGACGCGGATGAACCCACCGTCACATTACCGAAATCGAGAGACGCCGGCGTAACCTCTATGTCAGGCACGGATACAGAACCAGCCAGCGTCACATAAAACGCGCGTTCGTCCGGATCATTGCTGAGTATGAGCAGCGAGGCGGCCTTCGTACCCTGCTGAGTCGGATTGAAACTGATCACCAGATTTCGACTCCCACCGGGAGGCAAGGCGAATGGCGCGCGCCCGCTGACGATGGAAAACTGATTCGCATTCGGCCCACCCAGCGCCGTTGATAGGACCATCAAGCTCCCCGTACCTTCATTTCGCACCACAAATGTCTGATATGCGCTCGTACCAAGAGGCACAATACCGTAATCATGGGAAACAGGAGTAACTGCGATGTCCGGCCCATTGCCCTGAGCCTTTACCGTGACGCTGCCGCTGGCGATAATCGTGATTGGGAGAAGGTTCTCGACATCTATACCTTCCATCCTCGAAAATTCCAGGGTCAGGTTAGCGCTGGAACCGACTCCTCCAATTACCCTGAATTTAGGTCTGAGAATCGAAAACAATCCACCTGACCCGCTTGGCACAACGTCAAACCAGGTTATACGGCCGCTTGTCTGGCTGATCGAAGACGGTCCGCCCCAGGGTTGATCGCCCTGGGAAAATCCGTTGAACGATAACACCGCCGGGTCCCAGGATAGACTTGCCTGGTAGGATTGCATCAGGTTAGCCGGCGGATTGGCTCCTCGCATATCAACTTTGACGTCAACCGTAATCAGGTCTCCCGGAGTCGGAGTAAGATTGTTTGGAATTGACGCCGCCAATATCTGTCCCAAAACTGCCAGACCGACGCCGTTGCCACTCAACTGCACGTCAACCTGGGCCTGATTCCCGGCGCTGCTGATGATCTGCAACACCGCTTCCTTCGCCCCTATGGAAGTTGGAGCAAAACTGACTATGATCGGACGGCGATCTCCGGGGAGTAAGGTAAACGGCCACTCGGCTGTAAAATGAAATTCCGCCGGGTTCTGCCCTGCCATCTTCAGTTCATTCACTACCAGATTCGACGACCCATCGTTGCGCACCTCAATTGAAGTGGATACCTCCTGCACCTGCTCCACCACGTCACCGAAGTCGTGGGATAATGGGGTTACTGTTATCACTCCGCTGCCTTGCGAGACGCTTGCTGCGGCAAGCGTCGGCGCGACTGCGAAAGCCAGGATTAAACCGACAGTTATTCCGAAGTTTGCTCTTGTTATACTAATCATAGCTACCTCCTGTTACTTATGCGTCATCAATTTCGTCAAGTAAGCCGGATATCCGGCTCAGTTCCTGCTCATTGAGTTTCGCCAGTGTGAAGTCCGATGGCGTAAAGCCGCCCGCTTCGGCGGACTGACAATGGGTGATAATTGATCGCAATTCCTCTGCGATGTTCCCGGTCAATTCTTCAATCGTTGAGCGGCGGTAAAGGTTCCGGCTGTAGATGGTAGTCAGGTGTAACTGTCCGCCCACGACGCTTCCATTGATATGGAGCAGGTAGCCGCGATCTCCTCGCGGACTTTGGAGTGGGCCAATGGATTCGCTTGCAGGCCCGAACGGAGAGGTTTCGGGTAACGCCTGATCGAGTTGTCCGAAGTAATTGAAGCTCACTTCGGGTTGAGGAAGCTCGCGTAGCTGTTCAACTATCTTTTCGTTTACGCTGAGGTAACGCAGCAATCCGTACCCGATCCCGCGATTCGGAACGGCGCGCAGTCGCTCTTTGATCAACTTCAACGCCGCGCCCGGATCGGCGCCGGTTCCAGGATCAAGTAACACCGGATAGTGAGTTGTGAACCAGCCTACCGTGCGCCACAGGTCTACATCTTCGATAATCTCTTCGCGCCCGTGTCCCTCCATCTCCAACAGCAACGAACGCGCTCCTGTCCAGCGCGCGAAGGCTTGCGCCAGAGCGGTCAGCAACACCTCATTGATCTGCGTGCGGTAAGCTTCCGGAACCCGATACAATAACGCTTGCGTCTCCTCCGGGCTGAGCGAAACCTTCACCGTGTCGGATGACTCCACAGTGTTGGCGCCGCCGGGGAAGTCCACCGGCAATCGGGGAACCCGTTTGCCGGACTCCGCCAGCCAGTAAGCCGCCTCTTTTTGCAACGCGTCTGACTGCGCGTATTTCTGAAGCCTTTCGGCCCAATGTTTGAATGATGTCGTCTTCGACGGCAGCGTCATCTCCATCCCGCTGCTCAACTGCTGATAGCCCGCCTGTAAATCTTCCAGCAGGATTCGCCACGACACGCCGTCAACAGCCAGATGATGGATGGCGATCAGCAAACGCGCGGTCTTCCCTTCGCCGCGATCAAAGAAGCCGACTCGCAGGAGCGGCCCTTGCGCAAGGTTCAGGCTGGTTTGCAATTCAGCGGCGGCGGCCTCAATCGCCGTTTTTTGCTCCGCCTCGGAAAGCGGCGAAAGGTCGAAATGCGCGAAAGGCGTTTCTACTTCCAGGTCCGCGTTGAACTGCCGCCAGCCAGTTTCTTCCCGAACAAAACGCAGTCGGAGCGCGTCGTGATGCGCTAGCAACTGCCGCGTTACTTTCTCCAACAGCGCAGGCTTCAGGGCTTGCCACGTTTCAAACAGCAAGGCCTGATTCCAGTGATGAAGGTCTATAACGTTCTGATCGAAGAACCACCGCTGGATCGGCGTGAGCGGCGCATCGCCAATCACCGCTCCCTGCTCCGCTTGAACGCAGGCGCCGGCTACGGCCACTTCTGCCAACTCGGCGACCGTCTGACGCTCGAAAATCTGTCTTGGTGTAAGTCTTAGGCCAGCCTGATTGGCTCTGGCGATGATTTGAATGCTGAGAATCGAATCGCCTCCCAACGTTGAAAAGAAGTTGTCGTGAATTCCCACCTTCTCGACGCCGAGGACTTGCGCCCAGACGTTCGCCAGCAGTTCTTCGGTTGGAGTTCGCGGCGCGACATACTCCCTCTCACGCCCGATCAATTGATCAGGCGCAGGCAGCGCCTTGCGATCCACCTTCCCGTTCGCAGTCAGCGGCAACGCTTCCAGCGCCACGATTGCCGATGGCGCCATGTAATCCGGCAACCTCTCCTTCACAAAACTCTGAAGCTCGCTCGCGCTCGGGGCGTTTCCATTCTTTCCGACCACGTAACCCACCAGCCGCTTATGCCCCGCCTCTTCCTCTCGCGCAACCACCACAGCCTGGCGCACCGATGGATGCTGACTCAGCGCCGCCTCGATCTCTTCCAACTCCACCCGGTAGCCTCGAATCTTCACCTGGTTGTCCGCACGGCCAAGAAACTCTACCTGACCATCCGGCAAGTACCTCGCAAGGTCTCCAGTCCTGTAGAGCTTCGATTCGGGATTGTCCGAATGCGGATTACTCACGAATCGCTCAGCCGTGCGTTCAGCCTGATTCAAGTATCCTTCGGCCAAACCTGCTCCGCCGATGTACAACTCTCCCGCCACTCCAATTGGAACCGGCTTCAGATGACGATCCAGTATGAACACCTCGGTGTTCGCTATCGGCCTCCCGATTGGAATCGTCGCCGTCGCCCATCTTCCCTGCCCGCTCACATCCGCAGTCAACGATCCCACCGTCGTCTCCGTCGGGCCGTAATGATTGATCACTTCGCAACTCGGCGACTGCGCCGTTATCCGCTCCGCCAACTCACGCGACAGCGCCTCGCCTCCCAGGATCAGATATTTCCTCGGCAGAATGTTTACCCCGGCGGGCTGCGACGACAGCAGCGCGTTCAGATGCGACGGCACGATCTTCAACACGTCTATCGGATTCTCCGACACGTAGCTCGACATCAGGCTCCCATCCGTCGCCACCTCGTAACTCAACACGTGCAGACATCCGCCCGAAATCAGCGACGGATAAACGCAGGTGTTGCCCAAATCAGCCGTGATCGTCGAGACCGTCGCAAACCGCAATCCATCGGTATTCTCCGCCGCATCAAGCTTCAATCGCCCGCGGATGTAATGCGCGTAATTGACCAGGCCGCGATGTCGAACCACTACGCCTTTCGGCGTTCCCGTCGAACCGGACGTGTAGATCACGTAGACCGCATCTTCAGGCCCGCTCACGCATTCCAGATCGCTCTCTGATTCATCAGCCCACAACTCGCAATCCCGATCCAGGCGAAGCGCCTCGCCCGCGAACTCCGGCAGCTTCTCGATCAAAGCCGCCTGTGTCAGCACGACGGGCGCCGCAGTCTCTTCCAACTGCGCGGCTAGCCGCGCTCTTGGATATTCGGCGTTGAGCGGCACGTAAGCCGCGCCCGCTTTGAGAATCGCCAGAATGCCCACGATCATTTCGACCGAACGATCCACGCACAGCCCGACACGCGATCCCGCGCCCACTCCGCGCCCTCGCAGATGGCGGGCGAGCCGGTTGGCCTGCGCGTTGAGTTCGGCGTAAGTCAATCG
>WBZO01000526.1_pt1 | contig 79374 bp, 88 predicted proteins | sample 5204261 | NCBI WGS metagenome assembly WBZO01 (sample SAMN12412400, study PRJNA552823) | activated sludge metagenome | isolation source: activated sludge from anammox sidestream of wastewater treatment plant... | place: USA: North Carolina | collected 2017-09 | reverse complement strand
GGGGGCTTCCCTCGCCTACCTCGCAAATCGGCACCCGCGTCGTACGCGCTGCGCGCGGACGAGCGGGTCCCGCCGATTTGCTTTCGGTAGCGCTCGGCTTGCCAAATGCCCGGCCGGGTGCGCAGCGCGCCCTGGCCGGCGCAGCGCGGCGCAGCCCCGCGGAACCCCATGGCCCGCCGGCCGGCACGTCGCGATCCTCGGGGCGGCGGGATCCGGTCGCATCCGCGTGAAGTTGCGGCGCCCGGCTCTGCCTGCTATGATCGCAATCTTTTTTCAGGGCGGGGTGCCACGCGCAACGCCGCCCGGCGCATCACACCTGGCCAATCGCAGCCGGGATCGGAGAGAACAATGAGCCTTGGCCTTGTGGGACGCAAGGTCGGCATGATGCGCATCTTCACCGACGATGGCGACTCCATCCCGGTGACGGTGCTCGACGTGTCGGACAACCGCGTCACCCAGATCAAGACCGTCGAGAACGACGGTTACAGCGCTGTCCAGCTCACCTGGGGCAAGCGCCGCGCCACCCGCGTCACCAAGCCCCAGGCCGGGCACTTCGCGAAAGCGGGGGTCGAGGCCGGCAGCATCGTGCGCGAATTCCGTGTCGCTCCCGAGGCGCTCGGCGAACTGCAGCCGGGCGCAGTCGTCCAGGCCGGCATCTTCTCGGCCGGCCAGAAGGTCGACGTGCACGGCACCTCGATCGGCAAGGGCTTCGCCGGCACGATCAAGCGCCACAACTTCGGTTCCGGGCGCGCCTCGCACGGCAACTCGCGCTCGCACAACGTGCCGGGCTCGATCGGCATGGCGCAGGATCCGGGCCGCGTGTTCCCGGGCAAGCGCATGTCGGGCCATCTCGGCGCGGTCGCGAGCACGGTGCAGAACCTCGAGATCGCCCGGGTCGACGCCGAGCGCGGCCTGCTGATGGTGCGCGGCGCGGTGCCCGGCTCGAAGAACGGAAACGTCGTCGTGACCCCGGCGGTGCGTGCGCGCGCCCCTGGCAAGCGCGCGGCGAACCTGGCGTGAGGAGCCTGAGCCAATGGAACTGAAACTGCTCGACGCCACGGGCCAGCCTGCAGCGAAGGTCGAGGCGCCGGACACGATCTTCGGCCGCGATTTCAACGAGCCGCTGATCCACCAGGTGGTGGTCGCCTATCGCGCGAACGGCCGCAGCGCGAACCGCGCGCAGAAAGACCGCGGCGCCGTCCGGCACTCGACCAAGAAGCCGTTCCGCCAGAAGGGCACCGGGCGCGCGCGCGCCGGCATGACCTCCAGCCCGCTGTGGCGTGGCGGCGGCAAGATCTTCCCGAATTCGCCCGACGAGAATTTCTCGCAGAAGGTGAACCGGAAGATGTATCGCGCCGGCGTCTGCTCGATCCTCTCGCAGCTCGCGCGCGAAGACCGCGTCGCCGTGATCGAGGAGCTCTCGATCGAGGCTCCGAAGACCAGGCTGCTCGCCGACAAGCTCGAGGCGATGGGCATGGGCCTGAACGGCAAGTCGGTGCTGGTCATCACCGACAGCCTCGACGAGAACCTCTATCTCGCTTCGCGCAACCTGCCGCACGTGCTGGTGGTCGAGCCGCGCCACGCCGACCCGGTGTCGCTGGTGCACTTCAGCAACGTGCTGATCACCAGGCCGGCGCTGGCCAGAGTCCAGGAGATGCTGGGATGAACCAGGAACGTCTGATGACGGTGCTCGTGGCGCCCATCGTCTCCGAGAAGGCGACGATGATCGCCGAGAAGAACGGCCAGGTGGCGTTCCGCGTGCTGCAGGACGCGACCAGGGACGAGATCCGGGCGGCGGTCGAGCTGCTGTTCAAGGTCCAGGTCGATTCGGTGCAGGTGCTCAACCAGAAAGGCAAGCAGAAGCGCTTCGGCCGCTACAACGGCCGCCGGCGCAACGTGCGCAAGGCCTACGTCAACCTGAAGCCGGGCCAGGAAATCAATTTCGCGGAGGCAATCTAAATGCCGGTCGTCAAGACGAAACCGACTTCGCCGGGTCGTCGCGCGATGGTGAAGATCGTGACCCCGGGCCTGCACAAGGGCGGTCCCGTGCCCGCGCTCACCGAATCGAAGAAGCGCGGGTCCGGGCGCAACAACCTGGGCCACATCACCACGCGGCACAAGGGCGGTGGCCACAAGGCGCACTACCGGATCGTCGACTTCCGTCGCAACAAGGACGGGATCCCTGCGAAGGTCGAGCGCCTCGAATACGATCCGAACCGCAGCGCGCATCTCGCGCTGCTGTGCTACGCCGACGGCGAGCGCCGCTACATCCTCGCGCCGCGCGGCATCGCGCCCGGCGCGGTGCTGATGAGCGGGGCCGAGGCGCCGATCCGGGCGGGCAACGCGCTGCCGATCCGCAGCATCCCGGTGGGCTCCTCGATCCACTGCATCGAGATGCTCCCGGGCAAGGGCGCGCAGCTTGCGCGCTCGGCGGGCACCTCGGTGCGGCTGCTGGCGCGCGAAGGCGCCTACGCGCAGCTGCGGCTGCGCTCGGGCGAGATCCGCAAGGTGCACATCGAGTGCCGCGCGACGATCGGCGAGGTGGGCAACGAAGAGCACAGTCTGCGCACGATCGGCAAGGCCGGCGCGAACCGCTGGCGCGGCATCCGTCCGACCGTGCGCGGCATCAGCATGAACCCGGTCGATCACCCGCACGGCGGGCGTTCGAACGGCGGCGGCCACCCGGTTTCGCCGTGGGGGGTGCCGACCAAGGGCTTCAAGACCCGTCGCAACAAGCGCACCGGCACGATGATCGTGCAGCGCCGCGGCCGCAAGTAAACAGGCGAGTGACGAGCAACTTATGGCACGTTCAGTAAAGAAAGGGCCCTTCGTCGACGCGCACCTGATGCACAAGGTCGACGTCGCGCTGGCCACGAAAGACAAGAAACCGATCCGCACCTGGTCGCGTCGCTCGACCGTCGTGCCCGAGTTCATCGGGCTGACGATCGCGGTGCACAACGGCAAGCAGCACGTGCCGGTGTTCATCAACGAGAACATGGTCGGCCACAAACTGGGCGAGTTCGCGATCACGCGCACGTTCAAGGGGCACGCCGCCGACAAGAAGTCGCCGGTGAGGCGCTAAGGGGAACGAGACATGGAAACCCAGGCCATCCTGCGCGGCGTGCACCTGTCGGCCCAGAAGGGCCGGCTGGTCGCGGACATGGTGCGCGGAAAGCCGGTCGAGCAGGCGCTGAACATCCTCGCTTTCTCGCCGAAGAAGGCGTCGAAGATCGTCAGGAAGGTGCTCGAATCGGCGATTGCCAACGCCGAGCACAACGACGGCGCCGACGTCGACGAACTGAAGGTCAAGACGATCCACGTCGAGAAAGGCACCTCGATGCGGCGCTTCCACGCGCGCGCGAAGGGCCGCGGCTGCAGGATCGAGAAGCAGACCTGCCACATCTACGTCACCGTTGGCGACAAGTAAGGAAACCGGAAGCAACGACATGGGACAGAAGATTCATCCGACCGGATTCCGGCTCTCCGTCAGCCGCAACTGGTCTTCGCGCTGGTTCGCCACCGGCGAGCAGTACGCGAAGACGCTCAACGACGACATCAAGGTGCGCGAATACCTGCGCCGCAAGCTGCGCAGCGCCTCGGTGGGGCGCGTGCTGATCGAGCGTCCGGCCAAGAACGCACGCATCACGATCTTCTCGGCGCGCCCGGGCGTCGTGATCGGCAAGAAGGGCGAAGACATCGAGTTGCTCAAGGGCGACCTGCAGCGGCTGATGGGCGTGCCGGTGCACGTCAACATCGAGGAAATCCGCAAGCCCGAGATCGACGCGCAGCTGATCGCAGATTCGATCACCCAGCAGCTCGAGAAGCGCATCATGTTCCGCCGCGCGATGAAGCGTGCGATGCAGAACGCGATGCGGCTGGGCGCGCAGGGCGTCAAGATCATGAGCTCCGGGCGGCTGAACGGGGCCGAGATCGCGCGCCGCGAGTGGTATCGCGAGGGCCGCGTGCCGCTGCACACGCTGCGCGCCGACATCGACTACGGCACCTCGCAGGCACTCACCACCTACGGCATCATCGGGGTCAAGGTGTGGGTCTACAAGGGCGACACGCTGGGCCGCCACGAGGCGCCGCTCGGTGCGGACAAGGAAGCGCTGCCGGCACCCGACAGGGAAGACCGCCGCACGCGCCGCGCGCCCGGACGCCCGGGTGCTCGCGGCCCGCGCCGCCGCGCCGACGGTGAGGCGGGTGCCGGCGACAGGCCGGCCGAGCAGGCGGCCGAAGCCCCGAAGACCGCCGTCAAGCGCGTGCGCAAGGTGGCGGGCGCATCGGCCGACGCCGAAAAGAAGAGCGAACAGGAGTGAGCGATGCTGCAACCCGCTCGACGCAAGTACAGGAAAGAACAGAAGGGCCGCAACAAGGGCATCGCCACGCGGGGCACCTCGGTTTCGTTCGGTGATTTCGGCCTGAAGGCCACCGGCCGCGGCCGGCTCACCGCACGCCAGATCGAGGCGGCGCGCCGCGCGATGACGCGCCACATCAAGCGCGGCGGCCGGGTGTGGATCCGCATCTTTCCCGACAAACCGGTCTCGAAGAAGCCTGCCGAAGTCCGCATGGGCAGCGGCAAGGGCAATCCCGAGTTCTACGTGGCCGAGATCCAGCCGGGCAAGGTCCTCTACGAAATGGACGGCGTGAACGAGGCGCTGGCCCGCGAGGCGTTCGCGCTCGCAGCGGCCAAGCTGCCGATCGCCACCGTCTTCGTCTCCCGCATGGTCGGCGCGTGAGCGCGGCCGGCGACGACAAGGGCACGAACATGAAAGCGAAAGAACTGCGCGCCAGGGATCCCGAGGCGCTCAGGAAGGAACTCGGCGAACTGCTCAGGGCGCACTTCTCGCTGCGCATGCAGATCGCCACGCAGCAGCTCACCAACACCAGCCAGCTGGGCAAGACGCGACGCGACATCGCGCGCGTGCGCACGGTGCTGAACGAGAAGGCGGCCGCCAAATGACGACGACCCAGGCGACGGCGGACGCTTCCGCCACCAGAACCGCAGTCAAGCGCACGCTGGTCGGGCGCGTGGTCAGCAACAAGATGCAGAAGACGGTCACGGTGCTGATCGAGCGACGCGTCAAGCATCCGGTGTACGGCAAGTACATCGTGCGCAGCACGCGCTGCCACGCGCACGCGGAGACGCCGTACAACGAAGGCGACCTGGTCGAGATCCAGGAATGCCGTCCGGTGTCGCGCACCAAGGCCTGGAAGGTCACCCGGCTGGTGACCCCGGCTTCGGCCTGATCTTCCGGGCAGTCGCGCTGGCTGCGGCCCGTGCCGGGCGGCCAGCCCGCTCCGGCAGCGCGCGACTGCAACAGCCTTGCGCAACGCTTCAGGGCGTGCAATAATGTTCGGCTCTGGTTGACGGGCGGGTACCGCCACCAGACCACCCAAACCACGGGACCAATACTGACCGCGAGAAAGCCTTCCGGGCCGGCCGCGGATCAAGTTGGGGCAGACAAATGATCCAGATGCAAACGACGCTGGACGTCGCCGACAACACCGGCGCGCGCTCAGTCATGTGTATCAAGGTGCTCGGCGGCTCGAAGCGTCGCTACGCCGGCATCGGCGACATCATCAAGGTCTCCGTCAAGGACGCGCAGCCGCGCGGGCGCGTCAAGAAGGGCGAGATCTACAACGCGGTCGTCGTGCGCACCGCCAAGGGCGTGCGCCGCCAGGACGGCTCGCTGATCCGCTTCGACGGCAACGCCGCGGTGCTGCTCAACGCGAAGCTCGAGCCGATCGGCACGCGCATCTTCGGGCCGGTCACGCGCGAGCTGCGCACCGAGCGCTTCATGAAGATCGTTTCGCTCGCACCGGAGGTGATCTGATGCAGAAGATCCGCAAGGGCGATGAAGTGATCGTCATCGCCGGGCGTGACAAGGGCAAGCGCGGCACGGTGCTGCGCCGGGTCGACCCCACCCACCTGGTCGTCGAGGGCGTGAACGTGGTCAGGAAGCACGTCCGTCCCAACCCGATGAAGGGCCAGGTCGGCGGAATCGTCGACAAGTCGATGCCGATCGACCAGTCGAACCTGATGCTGCTGAATCCGGCCACGGGCAAGGGCGATCGCGTCGGCGTGAAGACGCTCGAAGACGGCCGCAAGGTGCGCGTCTTCAAGTCCAACGGCGAAATGGTGACTGTCCGGGGATGAACCCCGGGCGCATTGGGAAATCGAAATGACTCGCCTGCAAGAGCACTATCGCGAGAAGGTCGTACCCGACCTGATGAAGCAGTTCGGCTACAAGTCCGTGATGGAGGTGCCGCGCATCTCGAAGATCACGCTGAACATGGGCGTGTCCGAGGCGGTGGCCGACAAGAAGGTCCTGGAGAACGCGTCGGCCGACCTGACGAAGATCGCCGGCCAGAAGGTCGTGACCACCAAAGCGAAGAAGGCGATCGCCGGCTTCAAGATCCGTACCGGCTATCCGATCGGCTGCATGGTCACGCTGCGCGGCGAGCGCATGTTCGAGTTCCTCGACCGCCTGGTGACGATTGCGCTGCCGCGCGTGCGCGACTTCCGGGGCGTGTCGGCGAAGGCGTTCGACGGTCGCGGCAACTACAACCTCGGGGTCAAGGAGCAGATCATCTTCCCCGAGATCGAATACGACAAGGTCGATGCACTGCGTGGGCTGAACATCAGCATCACCACCACCGCGAAGAACGACGAGGAAGCGAAGGCGCTGCTGGCGGCCTTCAGGTTCCCGTTCCGCAACTGAATCGAGGAAGCAGACAAGTGGCCAAACTCGCCATGATCAACCGGGACCTGAAGCGCCAGGCGATGGTGCGCAAGTTCGCAGCCAGGCGCAAGGCGCTCGAGGCGATCATCAACGACCAGTCGCTGTCGCTGGAAGAGCGCTACCAGGCGCGCCTGAAGCTGCAGGCGCTGCCGCGCGACTCCAGCCCGACGCGGCTTCGCAATCGCTGCGAGATCACGGGTCGCCCGCGCGGCACCTTCCGCAAGTTCGGGCTCGGCCGCAACAAGCTTCGCGAGGTCGCGATGCGCGGCGAGGTCCCGGGCCTGACCAAGGCGAGCTGGTAAACAAGGAATCCATCATGAGCATGAGCGATCCGGTCGCCGACATGTTCACGCGCATCCGCAACGCGCAGCGCGTCGAAAAGGAATCGGTGTCAATGCCGTCGTCCAAGCTGAAAGTGGCGATCGCGCAGGTCCTGAAGGACGAGGGCTACATCGACGGCTTCGCGGTCAAGGGCGAGGGCGTCAAGAACGAGCTCGAAGTGCAGCTGAAGTACTACGCGGGCCGCCCCGTGATCGAGCGGCTCGAGCGGGTGTCGCGCCCCGGCCTGCGCGTGTACCGCGGCCGCGACGCGCTGCCGCAGGTGATGAACGGCCTGGGCGTGGCGATCGTCACCACGCCCAAGGGCGTCATGACCGACCGCCGCGCGCGCGCAAGCGGCGTGGGCGGCGAAGTCATCGCCTACGTGGCCTGACGGAGGTTGGGATGTCTCGAGTAGGCAAGAATCCGGTCGCGGTCCCGGCGGGCGTCGAAGTGGCGCTGTCCGACGGTGCGATCACGGTCAAGGGCCCCCTGGGCACGCTCACCCAGCGGGTCGATCCGCTGGTGAAGATCGCCCGCGAAGGCGCCGAACTCACCTTCCCGCCGGCCGACGAGAGCCGCGAGGCGAACGCGATGAGCGGCACCTATCGCGCGCTGGTCGCCAACATGGTGCACGGCGTCTCGAAGGGCTTCGAGAAGAAGCTGCAGCTCGTGGGCACCGGCTACCGCGCGCAGGCGCAGGGTGCGAACCTGAACCTGTCGCTCGGCTTCTCGCATCCGGTGGTCTACCAGCTGCCGGCCGGCGTGAAGGCCGAGACGCCCACGCAGACCGAAATCGTGATCAAGGGCGCCGACAAGCAGGTGGTCGGCCAGGTGGCCGCCGAGATCCGCGCGTATCGCGAACCCGAGCCGTACAAGGGCAAGGGCGTGCGCTACGCCGACGAGCGGGTGGCGTTGAAGGAAGTGAAGAAGAAGTAAGCCCTCCGGCTGCTTCCAGGGAATCGACCGATGGACACGAACCAATCCCGTCTGCGCCGTGCCCGCCAGACCCGGCTGAAGATCCGCGAACTGCGGGCTCGCCGGCTGACCGTGCACCGCACCAACCTGCACATCTACGCCAGCATCCTCGACGACTCCGGCGAGAAGGTGCTCGTTTCGGCCTCGACGGTCGAGCGGGAAGTGCGCGCGCAGCTTGCAGGAAAACAGGGACGCGGCGGCAACGTCGACGCCGCCGCGCTGGTGGGCAAGCGCATCGCCGAGAAGGCGCTGGCGGCGGGTATCGATAGCGTGGCCTTCGATCGCAGCGGCTACCGTTTCCACGGGCGCGTGAAGGCGCTCGCCGAAGCGGCGCGCGAAGCTGGCCTGAAGTTCTGAGCGGACGGATTCGAACATGGCAAAGATCCAAGCGAAAGTGGCCGGCAAGGGCGCCGAGGAGCGCGACGACGGCCTGCGCGAGAAGATGATCGCGGTCAACCGCGTCACGAAGGTGGTCAAGGGCGGACGCATCCTGGGCTTTGCGGCGCTCACCGTGGTCGGCGACGGCGACGGCCGCATCGGCATGGGCAAGGGCAAGTCGCGCGAAGTGCCGGTGGCGGTGCAGAAGGCAATGGACGAGGCGCGGCGCAAGCTGGTCAAGGTTCCGCTGCGCGGCGGCACGCTGCATCACCAGGTGATGGGGCGCCACGGTGCCTCCGTGGTGATGCTCAAGCCGGCGCCCGAGGGCACCGGCATCATCGCGGGCGGACCGATGCGCGCGATCTTCGAAGTGATGGGCGTGAGCAACGTCGTCGCGAAGAGCCACGGTTCGTCGAATCCGTACAACCTGGTTCGCGCGACGCTCGACGCGCTGCGCAACCTGAACACGCCGGCCGAAATCGCGGCCAAGCGCGGCAAATCGGTCGAGGAGATCCTCGGCTGAGGGTTCGCGGGCGTGCCGGCAGTGCGTGCCGGCACATGGAGAACACGATGAGCAAGAAGATGCTGAAAGTCACCCTGGTCAGGAGCCCGATCGGCACGCGCGGCACGCACCGCGCGACCGTGCTCGGCCTGGGGCTGAAGAAAGTCAACCAGACGCGCGAGCTGGAAGACACGCCCGCGGTGCGCGGAATGATCAACAAGGTGTCGTACCTGGTCCGGGTGCACTGAGATGAAACTGAACGAACTCAAACCCGCCGCAGGCAGCACGCACGCGCGCAAGCGCGTCGGGCGCGGCATCGGTTCGGGCCTGGGCAAGACCGGCGGGCGCGGGCACAAGGGCCAGAAATCACGCTCGGGCGGCTTTCACAAGGTCGGCTTCGAAGGCGGCCAGATGCCGCTGCAGCGCCGCCTGCCCAAGCGCGGCTTCCGCTCGATGAGCGCCGGCGACACGGCCGAGGTCCGGCTGTCCGACCTCCAGCGCATCAGCGGCGACGAGGTCGACCTGCTGACGCTCAAGGCGGCCGGCGTGGTGCCGCAACTCGCGCTGGGCGCCAAGGTGATCCTGTCGGGTGCGATCACCCGCGCGGTGAACCTGAAGGGCGTGGGCGCGACCAGGGGCGCGAAGGCGGCGATCGAGGCCGCCGGCGGCTCGGTCGCCTGATCCGCGCGAACGAGAGACCCGGAACAGGCACGTGGCAACGAATCCCGCAGCGCTGGTCAAGGCAGGCAAGTTCGGCGACCTCAAGCGCCGGCTGATCTTCCTGGTGCTCGCGCTCGCCGTCTACCGGATCGGCGCGCACGTCCCGGTGCCGGGCATCGACCCCGACCAGCTGGCGCAGCTGTTCCGCGGCCAGCAGGGCGGCATCCTCGGAATGTTCAACCTGTTCTCGGGCGGCGCGCTGTCGCGCTTCACCGTGTTTGCGCTCGGGATCATGCCGTACATCTCGGCATCGATCATCATGCAGCTGCTCACCGTGGTGGTGCCGTTCCTGGAGGCGAAGAAGAAGGAAGGCGAGGCGGGGCGGCGCGAGATCACCAAGTACACGCGCTGGTTTACCGTCGGCCTGGCCACGTTCCAGGCGATCGGCATCGCGATCGCGATCGAGGCGCAGCCGGGGCTGGTGATCGATCCGGGGCCCACGTTCCGTTTCGTCACGGTGGTGTCGCTGGTCACCGGCACGATGTTCCTGATGTGGCTGGGCGAGCAGATCACCGAGCGCGGCCTGGGCAACGGCATCTCGATCATCATCTTCGCGGGCATCGTCGCCGGCCTGCCGGGTGCGCTGGCGGGAATGGGCGAGCTGATCCGCACCGGCGCAATGAGCGGTTTCGTCTCGCTGGTGATCGTCGCGCTGGTGGTGCTGGTCACCGCGTTCGTGGTGTTCGTCGAGCGCGGCCAGCGCAAGATCACGGTCAACTACGCCAAGCGGCAGGTGGGCAACCGCGTCTACGGCGGGCAGACCTCGCACCTGCCGCTGAAACTGAACATGTCGGGCGTGATTCCGCCGATCTTCGCGTCGTCGATCATCCTGTTCCCGGCCACGATCGCGCAGTGGTTCACCTCGGGCGACGTGACCAATCCGGCGGTCCGCTGGCTGCGCGACATCGCCGCCACGCTGTCGCCGGGGCAGCCGGTGTACATCCTGATGTACGCGCTGGCGATCATTTTCTTCTGCTTCTTCTACACGGCGCTGGTCTTCAACAGCCGCGAGACCGCCGAGAACCTGAAGAAGAGCGGCGCGTTCGTCCCGGGGATCCGGCCCGGCGAACAGACCGCGAAGTACATCGACAAGATCCTGTTGCGGCTCACGCTGGTCGGCGCGATCTACGTCACGGCGGTGTGCCTGCTGCCCGAGTTCCTGGTGCTGAAGTGGAACGTGCCGTTCTACTTCGGTGGCACCTCGCTGCTGATCATCGTCGTGGTCACGATGGACTTCATGGCGCAGGTCCAGGCCTACGTGATGTCCCACCAGTACGAGAGCCTGCTGAAGAAGGCGGGCGCCAGGGGGGTCGGCGCGTAGCGGCCCGCGGGGCGGCGGCCGGACATGAAATGGGTGTCGGAGAATCGGGCAACGCGGATCGATGAGCAAGGAAGACGTCATCCAGATGCAGGGCGAGGTGGTCGAGAACCTGCCCAACGCGACGTTTCGCGTGAAGCTCGAGAACGGCCACATGGTGCTCGGCCACATCTCCGGCAAGATGCGGATGCACTACATCCGCATCCTGCCGGGCGACAAGGTCACGGTGGAGCTCACGCCCTACGACCTGTCGCGGGCCAGGATCGTCTTCAGGTCGAAATGAACGGTGATTTCCGGCCGGCCGCGGCATCGCTGCCGGTTCGGGCAACGAGGTGAACGATGAAAGTGATGGCATCAGTCAAGAAGATCTGCCGCAATTGCAAGGTGATCAGGCGCAAGGGAGTCGTTCGCGTCATCTGCACCGATCCGCGGCACAAGCAGCGCCAGGGCTGAGCGAGGTATATCCATGGCACGTATTGCGGGCATCAACATCCCCGACCGACAGCACACCGAGATCGGCCTGACCGCCATCTACGGCATCGGGCGCACGCGCGCCCGCCAGATCTGCGAGGCGGCGAACGTCCCCTGCGACAAGAAGGTCCGGGACCTGAACGACGCCGAGCTCGAGCGCATCCGCGAGCTGATCGGCAAGCTCACGATCGAGGGCGACCTGCGCCGCGAGGTGTCGATGTCGATCAAGCGGCTGATGGACCTCGGCTGCTACCGCGGCGTGCGCCACCGGCGCGGCCTGCCGGTACGCGGCCAGCGTACCCGCACCAACGCGCGCACCCGCAAGGGCCCGCGCAAGGCCGGCGTCGCGCTGAAGAAGTGAGTCGTCGTCGCGGCTGACCAAACACACCGGAGTCGATCCAGCACATGGCAACCAAGGCACAATCGGCGGCGCAGGCCGCTGCCGCGTCGCGGCTTCGCAAGAAGGCGCGCAAGAACGTGTCGGACGGCATCGCGCACGTCCACGCGTCGTTCAACAACACGATCATCACGATCACCGACCGGCAGGGGAACACGCTGTCGTGGGCATCTTCCGGCGGTGCGGGGTTCAAGGGCTCGCGCAAGTCCACGCCGTTCGCCGCACAGGTGGCGGCCGAGGCTGCGGGTCGCGCGGCGCAGGAATGCGGCATCAAGAACCTCGAGGTGATGATCAAGGGACCGGGGCCGGGGCGCGAATCGTCGGTGCGGGCGCTGAACGCGCTCGGCATCAAGATCATGCAGATCCAGGACGTGACTCCGATCCCGCACAACGGCTGCCGCCCGCCGAAGAAGCGGCGCATCTGAGAACCGGGAAGGGGAAATCGCCCTTGCCCGCAATGAAGACCACTGTCCGTCACCCGCAAGGCCTCCGGGGCCGGGTTACCGAAGACGGACTGACCGCGAAGCGATTCGCGTAATTCGAAGGACTGAACACGTGGCACGTTACACCGGACCGAAAGCCAAGCTGTCCCGCCGGGAAGGGACCGACCTGTTCCTGAAGAGCGCCCGCCGGGGCCTCGACACCAAGTGCAAGCTCGACAGCAAGCCGGGCCAGCACGGCCGCACCTCGGGTGCGCGCCCGTCCGACTATGGCACCCAGTTGCGCGAGAAGCAGAAGGTCAAGCGCATGTACGGCGTGCTCGAGCGCCAGTTCCGCCGCTATTTCGCGGAGGCCGAGCGACGCAAGGGCAACACTGGCGAGAACCTCCTGCGGTTGCTCGAGAGCAGGCTCGACAACGTCGTCTACCGGATGGGCTTCGGGTCGACCCGCGCCGAGGCGCGCCAGCTGATCAGCCACAAGTCGGTCACGCTGAACGGCGAGGCGGTCAACATCCCGTCGATGATGGTCCGCCCGAACGACGTGATCGCGATCCGCGAGAAGGCCCGCAAGCAGGCGCGGATCCAGGATGCGCTGAACCTTGCCGAACAGAGCGGCTTCCCGTCGTGGGTGTCGGTGGACAAGAACAAGATGGAGGGCGTGTTCAAGAACATGCCCGACCGCACCGACCTCGCAGGCGACATCAACGAAAGCCTGATCGTCGAGTTGTACTCGCGCTAATCGAGAGGATATCTATGCAGACTGCCATGCTGAAGCCGCGCATCGTCGAGGTGGAGCAACTCGGTGCTTCGCATGCTCGTGTGGTGATGGAGCCGTTCGAGCGCGGATACGGACACACGCTGGGCAACGCGCTGCGTCGCGTGCTGCTGTCCTCTATGGTCGGCTACGCGCCCACCGAGGTCCAGATCACCGGGGTGGTGCACGAGTACTCCACGATCGACGGAGTCCGCGAAGACGTCGTCGACCTGCTGCTGAACCTGAAGGGCGTCACCTTCCGGCTGCACAATCGCGACGAGGTGTTCCTCACGCTGCGCAAGGACACGCCGGGGCCGGTCACCGCCGCCGACATCGACGTGCCGCACGACGTCGAGGTCATCAATCCCGAGCACGTGATCGCCACCCTCACGCAGGGCGGCAAGCTCGACATGTCGATCAAGGTCGAGCGCGGCCGCGGCTACCTGCCGGGCACGATGCGCAACCTGGGCGAGACCAAGACGATCGGCAAGATCGTCCTCGACGCCTCGTTCTCGCCGGTGCGTCGCGTCAGCTACCAGGTCGAGAGCGCGCGCGTCGAGCAGCGCACCGACCTCGACCGGCTGGTGGTCGACGTCGAGACCAACGGCGTGATCGCGCCCGAGGAGGCGGTGCGCCAGTCGGCGCGCATCCTGGTCGAGCAACTCACCGTGTTCGCGGCGCTCGAAGGCGGTGCCGAGCCGGCGATCGAGCCGGCCGGAATCGGGCTTGGCGCGGGCGCGCGCGGACCGCAGATCGACCCGATCCTGCTGCGCCCGGTCGACGACCTCGAGCTCACGGTGCGCTCGGCGAACTGCCTGAAGGCCGAGAACATCTACTACATCGGCGACCTGATCCAGCGCACCGAGAACGAGCTGCTCAAGACGCCGAACCTGGGCCGCAAGTCGCTCAACGAGATCAAGGAAGTGCTGGCGTCGCGCGGACTGACGCTCGGCATGAAGCTCGAGAACTGGCCGCCGGCCGGCCTCGAGCGCCCGTAACAGAACAAGGCGAGAACGCGAGGAAACCGTCATGCGTCACCGTCACGGACTACGCAAGCTCAACCGCACCAGTGCGCATCGCGAGGCGATGCTGCGCAACATGTGCAACTCGCTGCTGCGGCACGAGCTGATCAAGACCACGCTGCCCAAGGCCAAGGAGTTGCGGCGCGTCGTCGAGCCGATCATCACGCTGGGACGCAAGCCGTCGCTGGCCAACCGGCGCCTGGCGTTCGACCGGCTGCGCGACCGCGAGATGGTCGTCAAGCTGTTCGACGAGCTCGGCCCGCGCTACGCCAATCGCAACGGCGGCTACCTGCGCATCCTGAAATTCGGCTTCCGCGAGGGCGATGCCGCGCCGATGGCGCTGGTCGAGCTGATGGACCGCCCGGAAGAGGCAGCGGTCGAGGGCTGACCGGGCGCCGGCCGAAGCCGGCAGGGGCGTGCGGGGCAATGCGGTTACCGCGGCGCTCCGGAATCGAACCAGGGGCGTCGCGCGGTGCCTGCACCGCCCGGCGCCCTCGTCATCTGGCGGATGCTGTGGCGGCATGTCCGGGATCCTGAGCGTCGATGGCCTGGTCAAGCGCTTCGCGGGTGTCGAAGCGATCGCGGGGCTCGACTTCGTCGTGCGGCGCGGCGAATGCTTCGGGCTGCTCGGCCCGAACGGCGCCGGCAAGAGCACCACGCTGAAGGCGGTGCTGGGCCTGGTCGAACCCGACGCGGGCCGGATCAGGCTGCTCGGCCTGGAGATTCCGGCGCAGGCGCGCGAGGCGCGCGCACGAGTCGGCGTGGTTCCGCAATCCGATGCACTCGACCCCGATTTCACCGTGGCCGAGAACCTGATCGTCTTCGGACGCTACTTCGGCCTGTCGCGCGCGACGATCGAGAGGCGGCTCGACGCGCTGCTCGCGTTCGCCGGCCTCACACACAAGCGGGACGCGAAGATACACGAACTCTCGGGCGGGATGCGACGCCGCCTGACCCTGGCCAGGGCGCTGGTGAACGACCCCGAGGTGCTGTTCCTCGACGAGCCGACCACCGGCCTGGACCCGCAGGCGCGCCACCTGATCTGGGAGAGACTCAGGCAATTGCTGGCCGGCGGCAAGACGATCGTGCTGACGACGCACTTCATGGAGGAGGCCGAACGCCTGTGCACGCGGCTGGCCATCATCGACCACGGCCGGCGCATTGCGATGGACACCCCGGCGGCGCTGGTCGCCAGCCGGATCGAGCCGCACGTCGTGGAGGCCAGCGGCGACCGTGTCGATCGATGGGCGCGCGAGCAGGCACCGGCGCTGGCCGCGAGGGTCGAACTGGTCGGCGAGACCGCATTCGCATACTGCGCCAGCCATGCGCAGGCCGCCGCGGCGGCGGCCTCGGCGAGCGGTGCGGCGGCGCTGCGCGTGCTGCAGCGCCCGGCAAACCTCGAAGACGTGTTCCTCAAGCTCACCGGGCGCGACCTGCGCGACTGAGAACGAGATGAATCCCTGGGCGGCACCGCGACTTTCGATGCGTTTCCTGCCGGTGTACCGGCGCAACCTGCTCGTGTGGCGCAAGCTCGCCGTGGCCAGCGTGATCGGCAACATCGCCGACCCGCTGATCATCCTGGTCGCCTTCGGCTACGGGCTGGGCACGCTGCTGCGCCAGGTCGATGGCGTGCCGTACATCGTGTTTCTCGCGGCCGGCTCGATGTGCATGAGCACGATGATGGCAGCCAGTTTCGAGTCGCTCTACTCGGCATTCTCGCGGATGCACGTGCAGCGCACCTGGGACTCGCTGCTCAACGCGCCGCTCGAGCTCGACGACATCGTGATCGCCGAATGGCTTTGGGCCGCCACGAAGAGCGTCCTCTCGGGCCTGGCGATCGTCACGGTGGTCTGGCTGCTCGACATCTCGCGCGAACCCACGCTGGTGCTGGCCTTGCCGGTGGTCGCGCTCACCGGCCTGGTCTTCGGCGCGATCGGGCTGTGCGTGAACGCGCTCGCGCGCGGCTACGACTTCTTCACCTACTACTTCACGCTGGTGCTCACGCCGATGATCTTCCTGTCGGGCGTGTATTACCCGATGGCGCAGCTTCCCGACTGGCTGGCGGCGGTCGCGAATGCGCTGCCGCTCGCGGCGGCGGTGGAACTCGCGCGCCCACTGGTGCTCGGGCGGCTGCCCGAGGCGCCGCTGCTGCCGTTGCTCACGCTGCTGGCCTACGCGGGCGGGGCGTTGTATCTTGCGATGATCCTCACGCGGCGACGCTTCGTCGCCTGAGCCTCGCCGCCGCCGCGCGGATTTCCGTGCCCGCCATGCAAACCGCCGAACCGTCCGACTCCGGAACCGCACGCCTCGCGCCGCCCGACAGCCTGCTGCTGATCCTGAGCAATCTCCCCGACCGGGAGACCGCGCAGGAGATCGCGCATACGCTGGTGGGCGAACGGCTGGCCGCCTGCGTGAACCTTCTCGGCACCTGCACGTCGGTGTACCGGTGGCAGGGCACGGTCGAGGAGGCCGAGGAGGTCACCGTGCTCGTGAAGACGACGCGCCTGCACCATGCCGCCTGCAGGCAGCGCCTGGCGTCGCTGCATCCGTACGAGGTGCCCGAGATCGTGACGATTGCGCCCGAGGCGGTCTGGCCGGCCTATGCGCAGTGGGCCGCAGACGAAACGCGCAACGCATCGGGCCGGGCGCGCGACGCATCCGGAGGGCCTGCCGGCGGGTGAACGCGGCAGCCCCCGGCCGGATCGAACGTCGTCACGCGTCGTCGTCGGTGTCGGCAGGAGCGGGCGCGGAAGCACGCGCGTGGCGCGCACGGCGGCGCTCGCGCGGATCGAACGCGTCGGAGGCGGACAGCATCGCGCGCGCTCTCAGGAACGAGAACAGTCCCACGCCGATCAGCGCCATCGCGCCGATGGTCCACCAGAAGCCGGTCTTCGAATGCAGCCCCGGGATGAACTCGAAGTTCATTCCGAACACGCCGGTGATCAGCGTGAGCGGCAGGAACACCGCGGTGATCGCGGTGAGCGTGCGCATCACCTGGTTGGTGCGATACGCGGTGGCCGAGAAGTGCAGCTGCACCGCGCTCTCCACCGAGGATTCGAGGCGGCGCGCGTGGTTGAGCACGCGGTGGATGTGGCCGACGACGTCGGCGGTGCGCACGAGCAGCGCGTCGTCGAGCGCGTGCAGGCCGCGGGGCGTGCCTGCACCGCCCTCGGTGCGCTCGAGCCGCTCGTCGCGCCATTCCTGCAGTGCATCGAGCTGCTCCTCGCAGAGGTCCTGCAGCCGGCGCGCCTCGCGCCGTGCTTCGAGCAGCGCATACCAGTCGCGAAACGGCCGCCGCGGATCGAGCAGTTCGCGCTGGCGCCGCTCGAACTGCTCGCTCAGCGGCTGGCGCAGGTCGAGGTAGCGATCGACCATGCCGTTGAGGATCCGCAGCATCAGTTCCTCGGGCAGTCCGGGCAGGCGCGCCCGCCCGCCGGCCAGCAGCCGGTCGCGGATTGCGGGCACGAGGCGGCTGTCCGGCGCGCGCACGGTGACCAGCACCTGGGGAAACAGGAAGAACACCGCGGGGCGGGTCTTCACGCGGATCACGTCCGGGGGTTCGACCGCGTCGGTGCGGATTGCCAGCCCGCGGAAGACGATCATCTCGTAGTCGTTCGTCGAGTCGAAATACGAGGGGTGGCCAGGGTTCTCCGCATCGAGCAGATGGTCCTCGAAGACACTGGCGCCGGTGAGTTGCTGCACCGCTGCGGTCCAGGCGCGGCCGTCATCGTAGACGCAGTCGCACCAGACGAATCCGCCGGCGGGCATCGCCGGCACCACATCGGAGACTGTCGCGCCCTCGGGCTGGACGGTGACGAACTGCATTGCGGGCAGCTTGCGGTCGTCGCGGGCGGCGAGGCTGCGGCGCGCACCCCGTTCAGCGCGACTCGCGCAGCCAGCGCGCCGCGTCGCGCGCGAAATAGGTGAGGATGCCGTCGGCGCCGGCGCGGCGCATCGCCAGCAGCGACTCCATGACCACCGTGCGCCGGTCCAGCCAGCCGTTGGCGGCCGCTGCCTCGAGCATCGCGTACTCGCCGCTCACCTGGTAGACGAAAGTGGGGCAGCGGAAGGTGTCCTTCACCCTGCGCACGATGTCGAGATACGGCATGCCGGGCTTGACCATGACCATGTCGGCGCCTTCGCGCAGGTCGAGCGCGACTTCGCGCAGCGCTTCGTCGGAGTTGGCCGGATCCATCTGGTAGGTCTTCTTGTTCCCCTTGCCGAGGCTGGCGGCCGAGCCGACCGCGTCGCGGAACGGCCCGTAGAAGCCCGAGGCGTACTTGGCCGAGTAGGCCATGATCCGGGTGTGGATCTGCCCTGCCGACTCGAGCGCGCGGCGGATCGCGCCGATGCGCCCGTCCATCATGTCGGAGGGCGCCACGATGTCGACGCCGGCCTCGGCCTGCACCAGCGCCTGGCGCACGAGGATCTCCACGGTGGGGTCGTTGAGCACGTAGCCGTCGTCGTCGATCACGCCGTCCTGGCCGTGGCTGGTGTACGGATCGAGCGCCACGTCGGTGAGCACGCCCAGTTCGGGGAAGCGCTGCTTGAGCGCGGCGACCGCGCGCGGCACCAGTCCCTGCGGATCGGCGGCTGCCTGCCCGTCGGGGGTCTTCAGCGACGGTTCGATGACCGGGAACAGGGCGATCACCGGAATGCCGAGCGTGAGGCACTCCTCGGCCACCGGCAGCAGGCGGTCGACGCTCATCCGCTGCACGCCCGGCATCGACGGCACCGCCTGCGCCTGCCCCTGTCCGTCGAGGACGAACACCGGGTAGATCAGGTCGTCGGCATGAAGCTGGTTCTCGCGCACCAGGCGACGCGAGAAATCGTCCCGGCGCAGCCTGCGCATCCGCAGTGACGGAAAATCCTGGAAGAAACGCTCGCCTGCAGTCATGTGGTTCGGTTCCTGTGATGCGGGCATCCCGTCTTGCGCGATCAGGGTGCGTCGGCGGCGTCGCCGGTGCCGCGATGCCCGGAAAGCCATGTGCCGATGAACTCGCGGGTTTCGTCGAGTCCGATCCGGCGCGTCGCCGAGAACGATATCAGAGCCACCGGATTGGACATCCCCATCTCGCGCAGGGCCGCTTCGGTCTCGCGCATCGCCGCCGCCTGGCCTGCCTGGCCGAGCTTGTCGGCCTTGGTGAGCAGCACCAGCAGCGGCACCTCGGGCCGCATCCACGCGAGCAGGCCGCGGTCGAGTTCGGTGAGGCCGCGGCGGATGTCCAGTACCAGCACCACGCCGGCCAGTTCGCGCCGTTGCGACAGGTAGCGGCCGGCGAGCTGATCCCAGGCGCGCTTGACCTCGAGCGGGGCGGTTGCATAACCGTAGCCGGGCGTGTCGACGAGGTAGGCCTCGGGCGGCATGCCGGCGGGGCCGAGCGCGAAGTAGTTCAGCGCCTGCGTGCGCCCGGGCGTCTTGCTGGCGAACGCCAGGCGGCGCTTCTGGCACAGCGCGTTGATCGCCGAAGACTTGCCCGCATTGGAGCGCCCGACGAAGGCGACCTCGGGAACCCGGCCTTCTTCGGGAAGTTGTGCGAGCTTCGCGACGGTGGTGGCGAACCGGGCAGTGAGCAGAGTGGAGGCCACGGCAGCGAAGCGGACGCCGATGCGCCCGGGAATCCGATGCGACGATCGTCATGACCGCGCGTTGGTGCCTATTGTACAATTCGTGGTTTGTGTCGGGCGCGTCCCGCGGCCCGACGTTTCCCGGGTTTGCCCCATGCTCCGAGCCAGACCGTTCGCCGCAGTCTTCGCTTCAACCTTCCTGCTCGTCGGCAGCGCCTTCGCCCAGGCGCCAGCAGCCGGCAGCGAGCCCGCGCGTCCCGACCTCGAGCGAGGAGCGCAGCTGGTCCAGGAAGTCTGCGCCGCCTGTCACGCCGCCGACGGCAACAGCGAGACGCCGGCCAACCCGAAGCTCGCGGCGCAGCATGCCGGTTACCTTGCCAAGCAGCTGCAGGACTTCAAGGTGAAGGAGGGCGCCGGGAAGGCCGAACGCGCCAGCGCGATCATGGCCGGCTTCGCGGCAATGCTCTCCGACGCCGACATCCGCAGCGTCTCGGCGTTTTTCGCGTCGCAGGCACTGAAGCCCGCGGTCGCGCAGAACAAGGATTTCGTCGAACTCGGCCAGAAGATCTATCGAGGCGGCATCGCCGCCAAGGGCGTTCCGGCCTGCGCCGGCTGCCACGGCCCGGCGGGCGCCGGCATTCCGGTGGAGTACCCGAGACTGCAGGGCCAGTACGCCGAGTACACCGAGTCGCAGCTGGTCGCATTCCGCCAGGGCGAACGCGGCAACAGTGCGATGATGAGCACGATCGCCGAGCGACTGTCCGATCGCGAGATCAAGGCGGTCTCCGACTACATCGCTGGCCTGCGGTAGGGGCCCGCAAGCGGCCCACCGCGTCGCCGGCCACGGCGCGCGCGGCGCCGCCTCGACTGCAAGGCGCGCGAACCGACAGGCGACCCACTGCTCGAAAGGAGCACGCCATGCTGGTTCGCATCCGTCGTGACGGCGATCCGCAGCCCTCGGAAATCACGCCGCGCCTGCTCCACGAGAATCGACGCGCGGTGCTGAAGGCGGCTGCGGCCGGCCTTGCCGCCTGGTCGGCGCCGACGATCGTCGACGCAGCGCCCGCCACGGCCGAGCCGCCGGTGTCGGGCGCAGCGCGCCTGCAGGCGCGCCCCAGCGCCCTGTCCACCACGGAGCCGCTGACGCCGTACAAGCACGTCGTCGGCTACAACAACTTCTACGAGTTCGGCACCGGCAAGGACGATCCGGCCGCGCGGGCGGGCTCGCTGCGGCTGCGGCCCTGGACTGTCGCGATCGAAGGCGAAGTCGCACGGCCGCGCGTCTTCGACATCGACGAACTGCTCCGGCTGGCGCCCCTGGAGGAGCGCGTCTACCGGATGCGCTGCGTCGAAGGCTGGTCGATGGTCATTCCCTGGATCGGCTATCCGTTTGCCGAACTGATGAAGCGCGTCGAACCCACCGGCAGCGCGAAGTACGTCGAGTTCGTCACGCTGGCCGACGCCGGCCAGATGCCCGGGCTGCGCTCGTCGGTGCTGGCCTGGCCCTACGTCGAGGGCCTGCGCATCGACGAGGCCGCGCACGCGCTGACGCTGCTCACGCTCGGGCTGTACGGCGAGGTGCTGCCGAAGCAGAACGGCGCGCCGGTGCGCATCGTCGTGCCCTGGAAGTACGGGTTCAAGAGCGGCAAGTCGCTGGTGCGGATCCGCTTCGTCGAGAAGCAGCCGCACACCAGCTGGAACCTTGCCGCTGCGCACGAGTACGGGTTCTATTCGAACGTCAATCCGCAGGTCAGTCATCCGCGCTGGTCGCAGGCGACCGAACGCCGCATCGGCGAGGACGGATTCCTGCAGCGCAAGCGCCCGACGCTGATGTTCAACGGCTATGCCGACCAGGTGGCGTCGCTGTATGCAGGCATGGATCTTCGCAAGGCGTTCTGAGCGGGTGCTCGCGCACATCCGCGCGATGGTCTTCGCCGCCGCGCTGCTGCCGCTGCTGCGCCTGGTGGCGCTGGGCCACGCCGATGCGCTGGGCGCGAACCCGGTGGAGTTCGTCACCCGCTCCACCGGAACCTGGGCCCTGGTGATGCTGTGCGTCACGCTGTCGGTGAGTCCGCTGAAGCAACTGCTCGGATGGCCCCGGCTGCTGCGGCTGCGGCGCATGCTCGGGCTGTACGCGTTCTTCTACGCCGCACTGCACTTCGGCGCCTGGGTCTGGTTCGACCAGTGGTTCGATCTGGCGTCGATGGCCGCCGACGTCGTCGATCGTCCGTTCGTCACTGTCGGCCTCACCGCGTTCGCGCTGATGCTGCCGCTGGCGGCGACCTCGACGCACGCGATGATGCGCCGGCTCGGCCGGCGCTGGCAGGAGTTGCATCGGCTCGTCTACGCGGTGGCCGTGCTCGCGGTGCTGCACTTCTGGTGGCACAAGGCCGCCAAGAACGATCTGGCCGAGCCGATGATCTACGCGGCGGTGGTTGCGCTGCTGCTCGGTTTGCGCGTGCTGCGACAACTCGCGCACCGCGCGCCGACCGGCGCGTCAGCGCGGCAGGCGCCTCTCGAGCGCGAATAGCGATTCGATCGACTCGCGCTCGCGCACCAGGTGCGCGTCGCGGCCGTCGACGATCACCTCCGCCGCGCGCGGGCGCGTGTTGTAGTTCGACGACATCGCCATGCCGTAGGCGCCCGCCGATGCGATCGCCAGCAGGTCGCCCTCGGCGATCGCGAGCCTGCGCCCGCGCGCGAGCCAGTCGCCCGATTCGCAGACCGGGCCGACGATGTCGTAGACCTGCGCCGGCCCGGCATCGCGCGCCTCCACCGGCAGCACGTCGTGCCAGGCGTCGTACAGCGCCGGGCGCATCAGGTCGTTCATCGCCGCGTCGACGATCGCGAAGCGGCGCCCCGCGTTGCTCTTCAGGTACTCGACGCGCGTGAGCAGGACGCCCGCGTTGCCGACGATCGAGCGCCCGAACTCGAAGACCAGTCCGAGCGAGGCGCCGCGCGGATGCCGGTCGAGGCGCTCGAAGACCGCGCGGAACAGCGCCTCGCGCGACGGCGGCTCCTCGTCCGCGTAGCGGATGCCAAGCCCGCCACCGAGATCGACGTGCTTCAGGACGATGCCTTCGGCGTGAAGCGTGTCGAGCAGTTCGAGCAGCTTGTCGAGGGCGGCCATGAACGGATCGATGCTCGTGATCTGCGAGCCGATGTGGCTGTCGATGCCGATGACCTCGATGTTCGGCAGGCGCGCCGCCGTCCGGTAGGCGGCGAGTGCGTCCTCGTGCGCGATGCCGAACTTGTTTTCGCGCAGCCCGGTGGAGATGTACGGGTGCGTGCCTGCGTCCACGTCGGGGTTCACGCGCAGCGAAACCGGGGCGCGCCTGCCGAGCGCCCCCGCCACCCGGTCGAGCCGCAGCAGCTCGCTCTCCGACTCGACGTTGAAGCAGCGCACGCCCGCCTCGAGCGCCATGCGCATCTCGGACTCCTGCTTGCCGACGCCGGAGAACACCACCCGCGACGGATCGCCGCCCGCGGCCAGCACCCGTTCGAGCTCGCCGCCCGAGACGATGTCGAAGCCCGCGCCCTCGCGCGCGAGCAGGTCGATCACCGCGATGTTCGAGTTCGCCTTCAGCGCATAGCAGACCAGCACGTCGCGCGTGCCGGCAGCGTGTCGGAACTCGGCGAACGCGTCGACGATCGCGCGCCTCGAATAGACGTAGGTCGGCGTACCGAAACGCTCGGCGATGGCCGAAAGCGGCAGGTCTTCGACCAGCAGGGAGGTGCCGCGATACTGGAAGGCGTTCATCGGGATCGGGGGCGGGTGGGGGGATCAGTGGCGCGGCGCCGGGGCAAGCGCGGGCGCCTGCGGGCTCGCAGCGAGCTTCTTCTTCGGCTGGGAGTCGGGCAGGTACAGCGGCCCACGCTGGCCGCAGGCGGCCAGCAGCGCGATCAGCGCGGCGGCCGCGACCCGTGCGGCCAGCCGCGCCGGCGGCTGCAAGCGCGGGGCTGCGCGCTCGACGCGCTGGCCGGCGAGGCGCACTCAGAACACCTGGTTGCGGATCAGGTCGGCGTCGGCCCCTGCCGCCACGCCGTCTTCGGCGACGCCGAGCGAGGCGATGCCCTGCCCCGGGACCGTCTCGGCGTAGTAGTAATCGCCGTCGATCTGCACCACGCCGGGCGGGGGCTGCGTCGGTTCTTCGGGCACGCCCCGGAGCGCAGTCGCCATGTAGTTGATCCAGATCGGCAGCGCCAGCCCGCCGCCGGTCTCGCGGTCGCCCAGCTTGTGCGGCTGGTCGAACCCGACCCAGGCGACCGCGGAGATGCCCGGGTTGTACCCGGCGAACCAGGCATCGATCGAGTCGTTGGTGGTTCCGGTCTTGCCGGCGATGTCGTTTCGCTTGAGCACCCGTGCGCGCGTCGCCGTGCCCACGCGCACCACGTCGCGCAGCATGCTGTCCATCAGGAACGCGTTGCGCGCGTCGATCGCGCGCAACGACTCGTCGCCGGCCTGCCCCGGCTGCGCGCTGGCCAGCAGACGGCCGTTGATGTCGGTGATGCGTGCAACCAGGTAGGGTTCGATCCGGTAGCCGCCGTTCGCGAAGACGGTGATCGCCCGGGCCATCTGCCAGGGCGTGACCGAGCCGGCGCCGAGCGCCATCGTGAGGAACGGCGGAATCCGTTCGGGGTCGAAGCCGAAGCGGGACACGTAGTCCTGCGCGTACTGCGGGCCGATCGCTTCGAGCAGGCGGATCGAGACCATGTTCTTCGACTTCGCGAGCGCGGTGCGCATGCGCATCGGTCCTTCGAACTTGCCGTCGTAGTTCTTCGGGTCCCAGAGCTGCCCGCCGGTGCGCGCGGGGTCGATCAGCACCGGGGCGTCGTTGATCACCGTGCTGGTCATGAAACCCTTTTCGAGCGACGCCGAGTAGATGAACGGCTTGAAACTCGAACCGGGCTGGCGCCAGGCCTGCGTGACCCGATTGAACTTGTTGCGCTCGAAGTCGAAGCCGCCGACCAGCGCCCGGACCGAACCGTCGTGGGTGTTCAGCGCGACCAGCGCGGCCTGCACTTCGGGCAACTGGGCGATCGCGTATCCGCCCTTGCCGGTCTCGACGATGCGCACGACCGCACCGCGCCGCAGCTTGCGCGCCGCCGGCGCGCGTTCGGCGAGCGCCGGTGCGACGAACTTCAGCCCCTCGCCGGTGATCTCGATCGAGCTGCCGCGGCCACGCGAGACCACTACCCGCTTCGGGTCGGCCGAGAGCACGACCGCCGCGAGGAAGCGGCCGACGTCGCTGTTGTCGCCGATCGAGGCCTCCACCGCGTCCTCGGCGGCCGCCTCGCCGGCCGGCAGGTCGAGCATGCGCTCGGGTCCGCGGAAACCGTGCCGCCGGTCGTAGTCGAGCACGCCCTGCTCGAGCGCCTCGTTGGCCGAGCGCTGGTCGGCGGCGAGGATCGTCGTGTAGATCTTCAGCCCCGCCGAATAGATCTGCTCGCGATACAACTCGAAGGCCAGCTGTCGCGCGAGCTCCGCCACGTAGGGTGCGTGCACCGGATAGTCGGCGTGCGCCGGCATGAACGAGAGCGGCTGCGCGAGCGCCGCGCGGTATTCGTCGTCGGAGAGAAAGCCGTTGTCGCGCATGCGCCCGAGGATGTAGCGCTGCCGTTCGATCGCGCGCTTCGGATTCACCATCGGATTGAAGCGCGACGGGGCCTTCGGCAGTCCGGCGAGCACTGCCGCCTCGGCGGCCCCGAGCTTCGACAGCGGCTTGTCGAAGTAGGTTTGCGAGGCTGCTGCGAACCCGTACGAGCGCTTGCCGAGGTAGATCTGGTTCAGGTAGAGCTCGAAGATCTGTTCCTTCGTCAGGTTGTCCTCGATGCGCAGCGCCAGCAGGACTTCGACGATCTTGCGGGTATAGGTGCGCTCGGACGAGAGGAAGAACTCGCGCGCCAGCTGCATCGTGATCGTGCTCGCACCCTGCTCGGTGCCGCCGGCGACCAGGTTGACCAGCGCGGCGCGCGCCACGCCGATCGGATCGACGCCCATGTGCTCGAAGAAGCGTGCGTCTTCGGCCGCCAGCACCGCGTTCTTCACGACTTGCGGCACGTCCTCGATGTGCACGAACGTGCGGCGCTCCTCGCCGAATTCACCGATCAGCTGGCCATCGGCGGTGTACACCCGCAACGGCATGCGCGGCCGGTAGTCGAGCATCGCGTCGAGCGGGGGCAGCCGGTCGTTGAGCAGCACCAGTGCGAGCGTGACGAGCAGGCCGCCGGCCAGCGCAGCCACCAGCGGAATCGCGAGCACGGCCAGGCCGAGGCGAATCCAGTTCGCCTGCGTGGCGGGCTTGTTGCGCGAGCGGCGTTTCGTCGTGGCGGTCATGCGCGCATCCGCGGGCTCGGCGCCCGCGTTGCTGTGGGCGGATTTTATACGCATCGGGCGCATGCGCCCGGTCCGGGTGCGCGTGCACGCCGCGGTCGGCCCGCGCGTGCCTGCCGGCGCCGCACGACTGCTCCGATCAACCGCCGATACCCTGCCGCCGGCTCGATCCTGCCGGATGGTCGATGCGGTGCGACGGATGGAGCCGGACGGATGCCAAGCCGCCCGGAAAAGGCTTTACATTAAATCGAGCTTGCCGCTTGCATCTAAAGCAATTTGTAGAAATAATCCGTAAATCCTTAGATATTAAGGATTTTTTAGAGCCGAGGCACCCCGTGGCGGTGAATCCATCGAGTCTGTTTCGCCGGGCCGCTCCACCGCTGGTCGGCATCGACCTGAGCGCATCGAGCGTGAAAGTGGTCGAACTGCAGAAAGGCCAGCGCGCATCGATGCGTCTCGAACGCTATGCGATCGAACCGCTCGAGCGCGGCGCGATCGTCGACGGCAACATCGAGAAGGCCGAGGCGGTTGCCGACGCCCTGCAGCGTGCATTGCGCAAGTGCGGCAGCCGGGCGCGCGAGGCCGCGCTCGCGCTTCCGTCGGGAGCCGTGATCACCAAGAAGATCATGCTGCCGGCCGGCCTGCGCGAGGAAGACTACGAAATCCAGGTCGAAACCGAGGCGAGCCAGTACATCCCGTTCCCGATCGAGGAAGTGAATCTCGACTTCCAGGTGCTCGGCCCCGCTGCCGGTGCAGACGACGAGGTCGACGTGCTGCTGGCTGCATCGCGCAAGGAGAAGGTGGACGACCGGGTGGCGGTGGCCGAGATGGCCGGGCTGCGCCCGGTGGTGATGGACGTCGAACCCTATGCGCTGCGCACCGCGGTCGACCACGTGGTCGAGTTCCTGCCGAACAAGGGACAGGGGCAGATCATCGCGGTGTTCTCGATCGGCCAGACGATGACCTACCTGACGGTCGTGCTCAACCGCCAGACGATCTTCGAGCGCGAGCAGGTCTTCGGCGGCCAGCAACTCACCCAGGACCTGGTGCGCCTGTACGGCCTCACGCCCGAGGAGGCCGAGATCAAGAAGCGCACCGGAGACCTGCCCGACAACTACCAGCGCGACCTGCTGCAGCCGTTCGTCGAACAGGCGGCCACCGACATCGGCCGCGCGCTGCAGTTCTTCTTCACCTCGACGCCGTACACGAGAGTCGACCAGATCTACCTCGCCGGCGGCTCGTCGGTGGTGCCGGGCCTGGCCGAGGCGGTTGCGCAGCGCACCCAGGTGCCCGCCGAGCTCCTCAGTCCGTTCCAGGGCATGGAGCTGGCCGGCACGGTGCGCGAGCGCCAGCTGCGCAGCGACGCGCCGTCGTTGCTGGTGGCCACCGGCCTGGCGATGCGGAGGTTCGACGCATGAGCATGCGCATCAACCTGCTCCCGCACCGGGAGATGCGCCGCGAGCGGCGCAAGAAGGATTTCGTCGGCCTGATCGCACTCGTCGGCATCGGCGCGGCCGCCGTCGCGGTGGTCGTCGCGCTGGCGATCGACCAGAGGATCGACGCGCAGCGCGCGCGCAACGACTTCATTCGCGCCGAGAACGCGAAGCTCGACGAGCAGATCAAGGAGATCGCCTCGCTGCGCGCCGAGATCGAAGCACTGCGCGCGCGGCAGTACGCGGTCGAGACGCTGCAGACCAACCGGACGATTCCGGTCCACCTGATGGACGAGCTGGTCAAGCACACGCCCGACGGCATCCACCTGAAGACGATGCGCCAGGACGAGCGCAAGATCACGCTGGCCGGCTATGCGCAGTCGAACGAGCGTGTCTCGGAGCTGCTGCGCAACCTGGCCAACAATACACCGTGGCTCGAGCGCCCCGAGCTCGTCGAGATCAAGGCGGCGCGCATCGGGGGGACGCCGGGATCGAAGGACAAGGACGCGCGGCGCGTCTTCGAGTTCTCGCTGAACGCGCTGATCAAGACGGCCGACCCGCAGCAGCAGGCGCCCAAGACCACCGCTGCGCCGGCCACGCTGGCGGCAGCCGGCGCGGCGGCGAACAGGTGACGCGATGAGCAAGTTCAATCCGAAGATCGACTTCGGCAGCCTCGGAGCCCAGTTCGCCGGGCTGCAGGGCCGCCACCCCGGGCTGTGGCCCACGGTGCCGAAGGCAGCGCTGCTCGCAGGGCTGGTCGCCGCAGTGCTGGCGATCGCCTGGGCCTCGTACTGGCGCGGACAGCTCGACGAGCTCGATGGCCAGGTGCGCGAGGAGGAGCGGCTCAAGCAGGAGTTCACCGGCAAGATGAAGCAGGCGGTGAACCTCGACGTGCTGCGCCAGCAGAAGGAGCAGGTGTCGCAATACGTCAGCCAGCTCGAGAAGCAGTTGCCGAGCAAGGCCGAGATGGACGCGCTGCTCTCGGACATCAACCAGGCGGGCGTCGGCCGGGGGCTGCAGTTCGAGCTCTTCAGACCCGGACAGGTCGTGGTGAGGGACTACTACGCGGAGCTTCCGATCGCGATCAAGCTCTCGGGCAACTACCACGACTTCGGCTCGTTCACCAGCGACATCGCCAACCTGCCGAGGATCGTCACGCTGAACAACGTGCAGATCACGCTGCCCGAGCGCCAGGCGGCCGCGAGCGGAGCAGGTCCGCTCACGATGGAAGCGATCGCCAAGACCTTCCGCTACCTCGATGCCGAGGAGATCGCCGAGCAGCGTCGACTGGCGGCCGAGGCGAAGGCCCAGACGAAGAAGGGGGCGAAGAGATGAAGCGCCTGCTGATGCTGGCCGCGGCGTGCGCGCTGGCCGGCTGCTCGAGTGACCAGAGCGAGTTGCGTGCCTGGATGCAGGAAGTGCGCGCGAACACCAGGCCGATCCAGGAACGCATCGAGGAGCCCAAGCGCTTCGCGCCGTTCCGCTACGAGGACGAGGCGCAGGTCGATCCGTTCTCGCCGCAGAAACTGGCGGGCATGATCGAGAGCCCGCAGCGGCCTGGCGCGAGCGGCCTGAAGCCGGACCTGAATCGCCGCCGCGAGGCGCTCGAGGCGTTCCCGCTCGACACGATCCGGATGGTCGGCCACCTGGACAACGGCAGGCGCAACCACGCGCTGCTGCAGGTCGACAAGACGGTCTACCAGGCGAGCGTAGGCAACTACGCCGGCCAGAATTTCGGAAAGATCACCCGCATCAGCGAGAACGAGGTCCAGTTGCAGGAACTCGTCCAGGATGCTGCCGGCGACTGGGTCCGGCGAGAGTCGACACTGCGGCTTCAAGAGGGGAGCAGCCAATGACCACGACATTGCGCAACGCGGGATCGGCCGCCCGCGCGACCGCCCGCGCCGCCGTAGCCGCGCTGCTCGCCTGCGTCGCGACGCTGGCCGCTCCCGCCGCGTTCGCGCAGGCGAACTCGATCGAATCGGTGAGCAGCGTGCAGCAGGGCAGCACCACCTACCTGCGGATCGGGATGAGGAACCCCCCGACCACGGCACCGGCGGGCTTCTCGATATCGAATCCCCCGCGGATCGCGTTCGACTTCGTCAACACGGACAACCGTGTCGGCCGGAACTCGCTCGAACTCCCGCAGGGTGACGTGCGCAGTGTGGCGATCGTGCAGTCGGGCGAGCGTGCCAGGCTGGTGCTCAACCTGAAGCGGCCGTTGAGCTACAACACGTCGATCGAGGGCAACACGCTCACCGTCGCACTCGAGCCGGTGGCTGCCGCCGGCACCGCTGCGGCGCAGGCGCCCTACAGCTTCGCGAAGGCCGACGGCAAGGGCACGCACTCGCTGCGAGACGTCGACTTCCGCCGCGGCAAGGACGGCGAGGGACGGGTAGTCGTCGATCTCTCGGATCCGGGCGTCGGAGTCGACATCCGGCAGCAGGGTCAGGCGATCGTCGTCGACTTCCTGAACACGAGCCTGCCCGAGAACCTGCGCCGCCGGCTCGACGTCGGCGACTTCGGCACGCCGGTCACCGCGGTGCGCGCGTTCCAGCAGGGCGACAACGCGCGGATGGTGATCGAGCCGCACGGCGAATGGGAGCACAACGCCTACCAGAGCGACACGCAGTTCGTCGTCGAGGTCAAGCCGCTGCGCCCCGATCCGACGCGCCTTGCGCGCGGCATGCAGCCCGGGTACCGTGGCGAGAAGCTGTCGCTGAACTTCCAGAGCATCGACGTCCGCGCCCTGCTGCAGGTGATCGCGGACTTCACGAACCTGAACATCGTCACCAGCGACTCGGTGGCGGGCAGCCTCACGCTGCGCCTGAAGGACGTGCCCTGGGACCAGGCGCTGGACATCATCCTGCAGTCCAAGGGCCTGGACATGCGCAAGAACGGCAACGTGATCATGGTCGCGCCGAGCGACGAGATCGCGGCCAAGGAGAAGCTCGACCTGGAGTCGCGCGCCCAGATCTCCGACATCGAGCCGCTGCGCACCGAGACCTTCCAGTTGAACTACCAGAAGGCCGAAGCGCTGCACAAGCTGCTGTCGAGCGAGAAGCAGCGCGTGCTCTCCAAGCGCGGCAGCGTCGTCGTCGACGAGCGCACCAACAAGGTCTTCGTGCAGGACACGGTGTCGCGTCTGGAGGAGGTCCGCAAGATCATCGCGCAGGTCGACGTGCCGGTGCGGCAGGTGCTGATCGAGGCGCGCATCGTCGAGGCCGACGACCGCTTCTCGCGCAACCTCGGCGTGCGGCTGGGCTTCAACCGCGTCAACGCCAGTGCCGGGAGCTTCGCCGGCCAGGGAACGATCTCGGGCAACCTGGAGGGCGTGCACGACCTGACGCCGCTTCCCGGGGCGGTGGGAGCGGGCACCACGGCGCTGGCCAACACGAACTTCGTGAACCTGCCGGCGGCGAACATCTCGGGCGTCAACCCGTCGACCTTCGCGATCAGCCTGTTCAACTCGAGCATGACGCGCTTCCTGAACCTGGAGCTGTCGGCGCTCGAAGCCGACCAGCGCGGCAAGGTGGTGTCGAGCCCGCGGGTGCTCACCGCCGACCAGGGCAAGGCGATCATCGAACAGGGCACCGAGCTGCCGTACCAGCAGGCGACTTCGAGCGGAGCCACCGCAATCCAGTTCCGCAAGGCCAACCTGAAGCTCGAGGTGACGCCGCAGATCACCCCCGAAGGCAACGTGATCATGTCCGTCGAGGTCAATCGCGACGCGGTCGGGCAACTCACGCCGGCCGGCTTCGCGATCGACACCCGCCGCGTGAACACGCAGGTGCTGGTCGAGAACGGCGGCACCGTGGTGATCGGCGGCATCTACGAGCAGTTCGAGCGCGACAACGTCAACAAGGTGCCGCTGCTGGGCGACCTGCCGGTCATCGGAAACGCGTTCAAGAACACGAGCCGCACCAACAACCGGACCGAGCTGCTGGTGTTCCTCACGCCGCGCGTGGTCACCGACACCGCGATGGCGCGCTGATGGCGACGCCGGGCAGCGCCTGCCGGCGCCGTCGTTGATGCCACCGCACGACGCGGCGCCCGATCGCGCCGCGTCGCGGCCGATTGTCCTGGTGGGCATGATGGGCTCGGGCAAGTCCACCGTCGGCCGGCGACTCGCGACACGCCTGCACCGCCGTTTCGTCGACGCCGACAAGGTGCTCGAGGAGCGCTGCGGCGTGCCGATCTCGACCGTGTTCGAACTCGAGGGCGAAGAGGGTTTTCGTCGCCGTGAGGCGGCGCTGCTCGACGAACTGACCCGGTTGCCCTCGATCGTGCTCGCCACCGGAGGCGGCGCGGTGATGCGCGCGGAGAACCGCCACCTGCTCGCCGAGCGCGGGCTGGTGGTCTTCCTGCAGGCGTCGCTCGCCGACCTGTGGCAGCGGCTGCGCCGCGACCGCACGCGACCGCTGCTGCAGACGGAGGATCCGCGCGAGCGGATCGCGCAACTGCTCGCGCTGCGCGAGCCGCTGTATCGCGAGATCGCGCACCTCACAGTGGTCAGTGCGCGCGCACCGGTGGACCAGCTGGTCACCGATATAATCGGGCGTCTTCCCGAGGAAATCCGGGCCGAGGCGCGGGCGGGCTGAGGGCTGGCCAAGAGCTGGCCAAGGGGCGGCCCGCGGCCGTGCCGGCGGCCCTCGCCCCGTACCCGGCCCACGGCATCCCGCATGACTGTCCGCGAACTGCGTATCCCGCTCGGCGAGCGTAGCTATCCGATCCTGATCGGCCCCGGGCTGCTGTCGGGCAACGATGCGCTGGCCGGTCTCGCCCGGGGGCGGCAGGTCGCGGTGGTCACCAACGATACGGTCGGCGGGCTCTACGAGGCACGGCTCGCCGCGTCGCTGGCCGGCGCCGCGGCGCTCGTGTCGATCCGCCTTCCCGATGGCGAGGCCTACAAGAATTGGGAGTCGCTCGATCGCGTCTTCGAGCGGCTGCTGCGCGAGCGCTTCGACCGGCGCTGCCTGCTGGTGGCGCTCGGCGGCGGGGTGATCGGCGACCTCACCGGCTTCGCGGCCGCGGTCTACCAGCGCGGCGTCGACTTCGTGCAGGTGCCGACCACGCTGCTGGCGCAGGTCGATTCCTCGGTCGGCGGCAAGACCGCGATCAATCACCCGCTGGGCAAGAACATGATCGGTGCATTCCACCAGCCGAAGCTGGTGCTCGCCGACGTGGACACCCTGCGCACGCTGCCGCCGCGCGAGCTGTCCGCCGGACTGGCCGAAATGATCAAGCACGGCGCGATCGCCGATCCGGCGTACCTCGGGCGGCTCGAGCGCGACCTCGCGGCGCTGCGCGCCTGCGATGGCGCGGCGCTCGCCGACGCGATCCTGCGGTCGTGCGAGATCAAGGCAGCGGTGGTGGCCGCCGACGAGCGCGAGGCGGGATTGCGCGCCACGCTCAATTTCGGCCACACCTTCGGCCACGCGATCGAGGCGGGGCTCGGTTACGGCCACTGGCTGCACGGGGAAGCGGTGGGCGCAGGCATGGTGATGGCGGCCGACCTGTCCTGCCGCGCGGGCCTGCTCGACGCCCCGTCGCTCGAGCGCCTGCGCGGCACGATCGCTGCTGCCGGCCTGCCGGTGCGCGGCCCGGCCTGGCCGTTCGAGCGCTACCTCGAGCTGATGAGCGTCGACAAGAAGGCCAGGCAGGGAACGCCGGAGTTCGTGCTGCTCGAGCGGTTCGGCGCGACGCGCGTTCAGTCGGTGGCCGAGGCGCAGTTGCGCGCGACGCTCGCTGCCTGCACCGGCTGAGAGCCGATGGACAACAGCGCCTGGGCGCGCGCGCCCGCCGCGCTCGCACCCTGGGCGGCCGACCCGGCGGCCAGCCGCGGCCGGCGCCATTGCGAGCCGCGAGCGGGCACGCGCAGCGAGTTCCAGCGCGACCGCGACCGCATCGTTCACTGCACCGCCTTTCGGCGGCTCGAGTACAAGACGCAGGTCTTCGTGAACCACGAGGGCGACCTGTTCCGCACCCGGCTCACGCATTCGATCGAAGTGGCGCAGATCGGCCGTTCGATCGGGCGCAACCTCGGCCTGAACGAAGACCTGATCGAGGCGATTGCGCTGGCGCACGACCTCGGCCACACGCCGTTCGGCCACGCCGGCCAGGATGCCTTGCACGAGTGCATGCGCGCGCACGGCGGGTTCGAGCACAACCTGCAGTCGCTGCGGGTCGTCGACGAACTCGAACAGCGCTATGCGGCCTTCGACGGACTGAACCTGTGCTTCGAGACGCGCGAAGGCATCCTGAAGCACTGCCGCCTCGAGGACGCGCGTACGCTCGGCGAACTGGGCGAGCGCTTTTTGCAGCGGCGCCAGCCCTCGCTCGAGGCGCAGGTGGCCAACCTCGCCGACGAGATCGCCTACAACAACCACGACGTCGACGACGGCCTGCGCTCGGGCCTGCTGCGCCTCGGGCAGCTCGACCGCATCGAGCTGTTCGCCGGTCATCGCCGCACCGTCGAACGACTGCACCCCGGCGTCTCGGGCAGGCGCCTGGTGCACGAGACCATCCGCAGGATGATCGACGACCTGGTGGTCGACCTGATTGCCGAGTCGCGCAGGCGGATCGAAGCCGCGGCGCCGGCCTCGCTCGACGAAGTGCGCGCCGCGCCGCCGCTGGTGGCCTTTTCCTCCGCGATGCGCGAGCGCTCGGCGCAGCTGAAGCGCTTCCTGCACGCCGGGCTGTACCGCCACCCGCGGGTCGACGAGGCGATGGGGCGCGCCCGCGGCGTCGTGCGCCGGCTGTTCGACGCGTATGCCGCCGATCCGTCGCAGCTGCCGGCCGAGCACCGCGGGCGCGTCCAGGCAATCGGCATGCGGGCGGTCGCCGACTACATCGCCGGCATGACCGACCGGTTCGCGCTGCGCGAGCACGCGCGGCTGACCGGCGAGCCGCCGCCCGAACTGGCCTGTTCCGAGGCTCTCGAATAGTGTGAACGCGCCCCGCGGTTGCAGATGAAAGCGATGGAATCGATCGCCGACTGGAGTGCAGCGAAGCTGGCCGAAGCGTTCCGCGGCGGCGAACTGTCGCCGGTCGATGTGCTGCGCGCGGTGCTGGAGCGCATCGACGCCTGCGAGCCGCTGATCAACGCGATGTACCTGGTGCATCGCGACGCGGCGCTCGCGGCGGCCCGCGACGCCGAGGCACGCTGGCGCGCCGGCCGGCCACTGTCGCCGATCGACGGGGTGCCGGTGACGCTGAAGGAGAACCTCTACACGAAGGGCGATCCGGCGCCGCTGGGCACTGCGGCATCCGATCTCGCGCCCAGGCCGGCCGATGCGCCGCCCAGCGCGCGCGTGCGCGAGGCCGGCTGCATCATCGTGGGCAAGACGACGATGCCGGACTTCGGCATGCTGTCCTCGGGCCTGTCGTCGATCCACGGCGTGACGCGCAATCCGTGGCGACTCGACCGCAATACCTCCGGCTCCTCGTCGGGCGCCGGTGCGGCAGCGGCCGCGGGCTACGGGCCGCTGCACGTGGGCACCGACATCGGCGGTTCGGTGCGCCTGCCGGCCACGCACTGCGGCCTGTTCGGGCTCAAGCCCAGCCTCGGCAGGGTTCCGATCGATCCGCCGTACATGGGCCGCGTCGCCGGCCCGATGACGCGCACCGTGCGCGACGCGGCGCTGCTGATGGAGGTGCTCGCGCGGCCCGACGAGCGCGACTTCATGAGCCTGCCCTACCAGCCCGCCGACTACGCGGCGCGGCTCGAGGGGCTGGACGCCAGGCGGCTGCGCGTCGGCGTGCTGCCCGAAATCGGGGCCGGCCTGCCGCCGCATCCGGCGGTCGTCGCGGCCTGCGAGGCGGCGGCCCGGGCGCTCGAGGCCGCGGGCGCGATCGTCGAGCCGGTGCGCCCGTTCCTGACAGCGGAGATGCTCGAGGGCTTCGAGGTGTTCTTCGAGGCGCGTTCGTTCAACGACGTCGCCGCGATGCCGCAGGCGGTGCGCTCGAAAGTGCTGCCGTTCGTCGTCGAGTGGTGCAGCTGGCGCGCCGGATCGTTCAGCGGCGCCGACGTGATGACCGCATACACCCGGCTGATGGCGATGCGCGAGGCGGCGGTGCGCGCCACCGCCCGTTTCGACTACCTGCTCTCGCCGACTTCGCCGATCCTGCCTTACGAGGCCGAGTCGGCGTGCCCGGGCAACGATCCGCACGAGGCGCTGCCGCACATCGCGTTCACCGTCGCCTGGAACATGAGCGAGCAGCCGGCGGCTTCGATCAACTGGGATTTCACCGCGGAGGGCCTGCCCGTGGGCGTGCAACTCGTGGGCCGGCGCTTCGACGACCTCGGCGTGCTGCGGCTGGCGCGCCTGGTCGAACAGCTGCGGCCGGCGCAGCGGCCCTGGCCGCAGCCCTGGCGTCGCTGAGCAGCGCGGCGCATCGCGCCGGCCTCAGGCCGGCTCGGCGGTGCGACACTTCGACAGGCTCATCCCGCGCAGGCTCATCACGGTCTCGCCGTGCTGGTTGATCATTTCCTGCTGCACCCGGACGATGCCGCGGTCGGGCTTGCTCTGCGAGCGTTTCGTCTCGATGATCGTCAGGCGCACCCGCAGGCGGTCGCCAGGGCGCACCGGCCGCAGCCAGCGCACCTCGTCGACGCCGGGCGAACCCATGCTCGACGCCGGCGAGATGAAGTGGTCGACGAGCAGCCGCATCATGATGCTGCCGGTCATCCAGCCGCTCGCGATCAGGCCGCCGAAGATCGATTCGGCCGCCGCCTTCTGGTCCACGTGAAAGGGCTGCGGATCGTAGCGCCGCGCGTATTCGAGGATCTCCTGCTCGGTGACGAGGTAGTCGCCGAACTCGATCACCTCTCCGGGCCTGAAGTCCTCGAAGTAACGCTCCTTGTAGGGCACGGTCATGAATGGGGCTCCGTTTTGCGGGCCATAGGATAATCGACTCCGTCCGGCCGACGATCCGCAGATCCCGAAACCCCCTTGCGGCGATGCCGCTGCGCGCGCCAGCGCACGCATCGGCGGGCGATCGTGGGCGGCGCGTTTCATCCAGGCCCGCGACCTGGTCCGCGCAGCGACCGGAGCAGCGTGCTGCGCCAGGCGCCACCAGGCGCCGGTTCACTCGCGCATGCCGTGGCTGAGCAGGTAGGTCATGCCGCTGGAGCAGGCGAACAGCGCCCAGAAGACGAAGAAGCCGAGTGTGTATGCGGCCTCGCGACTGCTGGCCAGGGGCAGGCCGAGGCTGGCCAGTTCCTGCGGATCGACCACCGAGAACAGCACGCCTTCGGCGACGATCGCCATCAGGAACGCCGGCCAGAACACCTGCATCATGATCCGGCCGAGCCTGCGGTGGCCGGCTTGAGGGCGATCCTCGGGCATCGTCGCGCGCCCGGAGGGGGGAGGCGCCACGCTCATGGCCGGGCCGCTCTCAGCAGGATCGGTGCGTCGAAGCGCGTGACCGCCGGCTCGACCAGCCGCCAGCTGCGCGCGGGGTCTTCGAGCTGCACCAGCCAGTGACCGCCGACCGGCAGCGCGCCGTCGGCACGGTAGGCGCCGCCGCCGACGTGCCGCAGCAGATACGTCGCATCGAGCTCGGCGCGGGTGGCGTGAATGACGCGCAGCGTGAGCTGCGCCGGCCAGCCGGTGCCGCGCACCGCGCCGAGCGTCAGCGCGATCGTCGCGCCATCGGGCGCCGACAGCGTCGCCTGCAGGCCGAGTGCGCTCGCCTGGCGATCGCGCGCCAGTTGCTGGTTGATCGCCCTGCCCTCGCGATAGTAGTCGTCGACCACCATCGAGTCGGCGGTGGTGGCGGCCAGCCAGAAAGTGAAGACGCCGCCGATCAGCGCCGCGGCCGGGCCGAGCGCAAGCAGCCATGGCCAGCGGTGCCGGTACCAGGGGGCCTGCACGTTCGTCATCGTGGTGCTCATCGGCTCAGCGCGGAACGAAGAAGGTGGAACGGGCGTCGACGGCGACCGCGGCGTCGTCGACCGCCTGGACGTGGAACGATACCTTGTTGCTGCCCGGGTTGCCGTGGCCCGGCTTCACGCGCACCGCAACCGGCACCATGCGCACGCCTGCCGGCCCGACCTCGAACTGCGATTCGCCGGCCACGAAGATCGTGTCGATGCCGCTCACCGTGACGACGAACCTGCGCGGCTGCTCGGACGGGTTGATGATCTGCAGCCGATAGCCGTTCTCGATCATGCCTTCTTCCACTTCGCGGCCGAGCGCGCTGTCGCGGATCACGTCCGCCTTGATCGGCGCACGCAGCGCCAGGTGCCCGAAGAGCGCCCCCGTCACCGCCAGCAAAATCGCGCTGTACACGAGTACCCGCGGCCGCAGCACCCGGCGCAGGATCGCGCGCCGATCGAGCTTCATCGCCAGCGCGTTCTCGGTGGTGTAGCGGATCAGGCCGCGCGGGTAGCCCATCCGGTCCATCACCTGGTTGCAGCCGTCGATGCAGGCGGCGCAGCCGATGCATTCGTACTGCAGGCCCTTGCGGATGTCGATGCCGGTCGGGCACACGTGCACGCAGATTTCGCAGTCGACGCAGTCGCCCAGGCCGAGCGCCTTCGGGTCGGCCTTGCGCGAGCGCGCACCGCGCGGCTCGCCGCGCTCGGGATCGTAGGTGATGATCATCGTGTCCTTGTCGAACATCGCGCTCTGGAAGCGCGCGTACGGACACATGTACTTGCAGACCTGCTCGCGCATGAAGCCGGCGTTGCCCCAGGTGGCGAAGCCGTAGAACAGCACCCAGAAGGTCTGCCAGGGGCCGGTCGAAAGCGTGAGCAGGTCGCCGAGCAGTTCGCGGATCGGCGTGAAGTAGCCGACGAAGGAGATGCCCGTCCAGAGCGCGACCGCCACCCAGAGCAGGTGCTTGGCGGCCTTGCGGGCGAACTTCGAGGCGCTCATCGGGGCGCGGTCGAGTTTCATGCGCTGCGCGCGATCGCCCTCGATGTGCCGCTCGATCCACATGAAGATCTCGGTGTAGACGGTCTGGGGGCACGCGTAGCCGCACCAGAGCCGCCCCGCCACCGCGGTGAACAGGAACAGCCCGAGCGCCGAGATCACCAGCAGCCCGGTGAGGTAGATGAAGTCCTGCGGATACAGGACGGCGCCGAACAGGTAGAAGCGGCGCGCCTCGAGGTCGAACAGCACTGCGGGCCGGTTGCCCCACTGCAGCCAGGGCAGCCCGTAGAAGACCAGCTGGGTGAGCCAGACCATCGCCCAGCGCCAGCCCGCGAACCAGCCGCTGACCGCGCGCGGGTAGATCTTGCGGCGGACCTCGTAGAGGGCGACCTCGACGTCGGGGCCGGCGCCGCCCGGGGATGGCGCGGGAGCGTTCAACGCTGTCCGGACCCGTCGGGGCGGTTCGACAGCCCCCATACGTAGGCCGCGAGCAGGTGCACCTTGCCCTTGCCCAGCATCTCGCCGAACGCCGGCATCTGGTTGCTGCGACCCTTGACGATCGTCTCGGTGATCGTGGCGATGCCCCCGCCGTAGAGCCAGGTCTTGTCGGTGAGGTTCGGCGCGCCCAGCGCCGGATTGCCCTTGCCGTCGACGCCGTGGCAGGCGATGCATCCGGCGGAAGTGAACTTCGGCTTGCCCAGCGCGGCGCGCGCTGCGTCGTGGCCGCTGTCGGACAACGACAGCACGTAGTTGGCCAGGTTCTCGACGTCGTCGGCCGAACCGACCGCGGCGCCCAGCGCAGGCATCACGCCCTGGCGCCCGGCGGTGATCGTGGCGACGATCGTCTCGGGATCGCCGCCCCAGAGCCAGTCCTTGTCGGTGAGATTCGGAAAGCCGCGGCTGCCGCGCGCGTTCGAACCGTGGCACTGCACGCAGTAGGTGAGATACATGCGCTCGCCGATTTCGCGCGCCTGCGGATCGGCGGCAACCGTCGGGATGTCCTGCGCGAGATATCTGGCGAACAGCGGCTCGACCACCTCGTCGACGCGCGCGACCTCGCGTTCGTACTGGCTCTTCTGGCTCCAGCCGAGCACGCCCTGCCAGGTGCCCAGCCCCGGATACAGCACGAGGTAGGCGAGCGCGAACGCACAGGTGATCATGAACAGCCACAGCCACCAGCGCGGCAGCGGGTTGTTGTATTCCTCGAGCGTCTCGTCCCAGCTGTGCCCGGTGGTGCCGACCTGGGCGCCGGGCGTGCGGCCTCGCGAGAGCACCAGCGCCAGCCAGATGCAGAACGCGATCGACACCAGGGTGATGATCGAGATGTAGAGGCTCCAGCCAGGGCTGGTGAAGTCGGCCATGTCGGGTTGCTCCGTTTCTCTTTCTAGTCTTTCTCGACGAAGGGCAGATTGGCCGCCTCGTCGAAGCGGGCCTTCTGGTGCCGGCTGTAGGCCCACCAGACGATGCCGAGGAACAGCACCAGGCTCACCACGGCGATCACTCCGCGCAGCACGTTGATGTCCATGGCGATTGCGCGTGCGTCAGCGTGCGGTGCTGCGGATCGACGTGCCGAGCACCTGCAGGTAGGCGATCAGCGCGTCCATCTCGGTCCTGTCCTGGAGCGCCTTCGGCGCATCGGCGATCTCGGCGTCGGAGTACGGGTGACCGAGCCTGCGCAGCACCTGCATCTTGCGTTGCACCGTGCCGTCGTCGGCGGCGGCGCGCGCGAGCCACGGGTAGCCCGGCATGTTCGACTCGGGGACGAGGTCGCGCGGGTTCGTGAGGTGCACGCGGTGCCATTCGTCGCTGTAGCGTCCGCCCACGCGCGCGAGATCGGGGCCGGTGCGCTTGCTGCCCCACATGAACGGCCGGTCGTAGACGTACTCGCCGGCCACCGAGTAGTGACCGTAGCGCTCGGTCTCGGCGCGGAACGGCCGGATCATCTGCGAATGGCAGTTCACGCAGCCCTCGCGGATGTACACGTCGCGGCCGGTGAGTTCCAGCGGTCCGTAGGGCTTCCAGCCGGCCACCGGTTCGGTGGTCGATTTCTGGAAGTAGAGCGGCACGATCTCGACCAGCCCCCCGAAGCTGATCGCCACGATGATCAGCACGATCAGCAGCGGCAGGTTCTTCTCGATCAGCGAATGGTTGTATTTCATCGTCGTCTCCGGATGCGGCTCAGGCGTGCGCAACCGCCGCCCCGGGAACCTCGGCGTCGATCGCCTTGCCCTCGCGGATCGTCATCAGGCAGTTGTAGAGCATGATCAGCATGCCGGTGAGGTAGAGCAGGCCGCCGGCCACCCGGATGTAGTAGTACGGGTACGTGGCCTTGAGCGACTCGACGAACGCGTAGGTGAGCGTGCCGTCGGGGTTGGTTGCGCGCCACATCAGGCCCTGCGTCACGCCGGCGATCCACATCGCGGCGATGTAGAGCACCACGCCGATGGTGGCCACCCAGAAGTGCACCTCGATGAGGCGCACGCTGTGCATCTGCGTGCGCCCGAACAGGCGCGGCATCAGGTAGTAGATCGAGCCCATCGTGATGAAGCCGACCCAGCCCAGCGCGCCGGAGTGCACGTGGCCGACGGTCCAGTCGGTGTAGTGCGAGAGCGCGTTGACCGTCTTGATCGACATCATCGGTCCCTCGAAAGTGGACATGCCGTAGAACGACAGCGACACCACGAGGAACTTCAGGATCGGATCGTCGCGCAGCTTGTGCCAGGCGCCCGAGAGGGTCATGATGCCGTTGATCATTCCGCCCCAGGACGGCGCGAGCAGGATCAGCGAGAAGACCATCCCGATGCTCTGCGCCCAGTCGGGCAGCGCGGTGTAGTGCAGGTGGTGCGGACCCGCCCACATGTAGGTGAAGATCAGCGCCCAGAAGTGCACGATCGACAGCCGGTACGAATACACCGGGCGCTCGGCCTGCTTCGGAATGAAGTAGTACATCATTCCCAGGAAGCCGGCAGTGAGGAAGAAGCCCACTGCGTTGTGCCCGTACCACCACTGCACCATCGCGTCCTGCACGCCGGCGTACACCGAATACGATTTGGTCCAGGTGACCGGCAGCGCGGCGCTGTTCACGATGTGAAGCACCGCGATCGTGATCACGTAGGCGCCGAAGAACCAGTTCGCCACGTAGATGTGCGGCGTCTTGCGCTTCGCGATGGTGCCGAAGAAGACGATCGCGTAGGCGACCCAGACCGCTGCGATCAGCACGTCGATCGGCCATTCGAGCTCGGCGTACTCCTTCGTGGTCGACATGCCCAGCGGCAGCGTGACGGCCGCGGCGACGATCACCAGCTGCCAGCCCCAGAAACTGAAGGCAGCCAGCCGCGGCGCGAACAGCGGCACCTGACAGGTGCGCTGCACCACGAAATACGAGGTCGCGAACAGCGCGCTGCCGCCGAAGGCGAAGATCACCGCGTTGGTGTGCAACGGGCGCAGGCGGCTGTAGGTGATCCACGGGATGTCGAAGTTCAGCTGCGGCCACGCGAGCTGCGCCGCGATCCACACGCCGACCAGCATTCCCACCGCGCCCCAGACCACCGTCATCACGGCGAACTGGCGCACGACCTTGTAGTTGTAGGTCATTCGATCCCCCTGATTCGTCGCCCGGAATTATCGTGAGCGGCGCTACGGTAGCACTTGCGCTGGATCAATTACAGCCCGACGCCCGGCGCGTAACGCGCTCAGGCGTCGCGGGACGGCGGATCGTGTGGCCGAGGCGCCTCACCCTCCGGAGTGATATCCATCGGAGCGGGCAGGTCGTCGTCGAGCAGGATGCTGTGCGCGGGCGCGTCCATGTCGTCGAACTGTCCGCTGTCCGACATGCGCAGGAAGATCCACGCCGCCAGCGCGATGATCGCCAGGCTGAGCGGAATGAGCAGGTAGAGCGCCTCCATCAGGGGCTCCCGTGTGCGGCGGCGCCCGGTTGCGCCGCCGCGGACCGCAGGCCGGCGGCCGGGGCAGCGCCGGCCGGAGGCGTCGCGCTCCGCGACGCCGCTGGAATCAGGCGCAGCGCATTGAGCACCACCAGCAGCGAACTGGTCGACATGCCGATCGCGGCCAGCCACGGCGGTACCCAGCCGGCAGCCGCGGCCGGGATCGCCACCAGGTTGTAGGCCAGCGCCCAGCCGAGATTGGCGCGCACGATCGATCGCGTGCGCAGCGCCAGCGTGCGCAGCGCGGTCAGTTCGTCGAGCGAGCCGCCGAGCAGCACGACCGCCGCGGCGGTGCGCGCCAGCGAGGTCGCCTGGCCCACGGCCACCGACACGTCGGCAGCCGCGAGCACCGGGGCGTCGTTGATGCCGTCGCCGACCATCAGCACGCGGCGGCCCTCGTCCTGCAGCGCGCGCACGTATTCGAGCTTGCGCGCCGGGCTGGCGTCGGCCACCGCGGCCTCGATGCCGAGTGCGCCGGCGACCTGCGCGACCGCCGCGTCGCGGTCGCCCGAAAGCAGGTGCAGGCGCAGGCCCGCCGCGGTCAGCGCGTCGCAGACCTGGCGCGCTTCGTCGCGCAGCTGGTCGCGCAGGTGCAGTCGCGCGATCGGCGCGCTGCGGCTCGCGAGCCAGACCAGCGTGTCGCCCGCGGCGGCCGGGTCGGCGCCGGCCTGCGCGAGCGCCGGATGCCAGGCCGCGACGAAGGCGGTCGAGCCGATCCGGTAGCGCTCGCCATCGACCACGCCTTCGACGCCCATGCCGGGGAGCGTTTCGCAGTCGTCGGGCGCTGCGGGGAGTTGCGCGGTTCCGCCGGCTGCGCGACGGATCGCGTCGGCCAGCGGATGCGCCTGTCCGGATTCGAGCGAAGCGGCGATCGACAACGCTCGCGCACGCGCCGCATCTTCGGGGCCATCCGCGAAGACCGCGACGCGCACGAGTTCGGGCCGGCCGTGCGTGAGCGTGCCGGTCTTGTCGAAGACCACGTCGGTGCAGGCGGCCACCTGTTCGAGTGCGTCGCCGCGCGCGACCAGCATCCCGCGGCGCATCGCCGCGCCGGTGGCGGCGGCCAGCGCCGCCGGCGTGGCCATCGACAGCGCGCACGGGCAGGAGACCACCAGCACCGCGATCGCGATGTGCGCGGCGCGTGCCGGATCGATCTGCAGCCAGGCGAGCCAGACGCCGCCGGCAAGCAGCAGAAGCGCCGCGACGAACCAGCGCGCAATCCGCTCGGCCAGCCCCGCCAGGCGCGGCTTGTCGGCGCTGGCGCGGTCGACCAGCCGCTCGATCGTGGAGATCGCGCTGTCGGCGCTGGTGCGCAGCACGCGCATCAGCACCGGCGTGCCGGCGTTGATTGCGCCGCCCGGCACCTCGTCGCCGGGCGCGCGGGCCACCGGCAACGACTCTCCCGTGAGCAGCGACTGATCGATCGCGGTGCGGCCTTCGACGATCGCCGCATCGACGGGAATCCGCTCGCCGACCGACACGCGGAACAGTTCCCCGGGCGCCAGCCGCGTCGCCGCCACGCGCTCGATCGCGCCGCTGGCGCGATCGACGCGCTCGACCGTGTCGGGAATCGCGGCGGCGAGCGCGTCGATCGCGCGGCCGGCGCGCCGGCGCGCGATCCATTCGAGGTAGCGTGCCGCCAGCAGCAGGAAGACGAACATCGTGACCGAATCGAAGTAGACCTCGCCGTGGCCGACGACGGTCGCGCGAACGCTGGCGACGAATGCGGCGACCAGACCGATGACCACCGGAACGTCCATGCCGACGCTGCGCGCGCGCAGGTCGCGCCAGGCGCCTGCGAAGAACGGACTGGCCGAATACAGCATTACCGGAAGGGTGAGCAGCAGGCTCGCCCAGCGCAGCAGGTTCTCGTGCTGCCATTCGATCTCGCCGGGCCCGGCGACGTAGACCGGCACCGCATACATCATCACCTGCATCATGCCGAGGCCGGCGATGAACAGGCGTCGGAACATGGCCTTGGTGGTGCGCTGGATCTGTGCTTCGCGCTCACGCGGATCGAACGGCAGCGCGCGGTAGCCGAGCCGCCCGATCGCGTCGAGCAGCGAGGACAGGCGTGTCGTCGCCGGATTCCAGCGCAGGATGGCGCGCCCGGTGGCGAGATTCACCGAGGCGGCCTCGACGCCCGGGCGGCGCCGCAGCCCCTGCTCGAGCAGCCAGGCGCAGGCGCCACAGCGCAGGCCGTCGATCATCAGCGTCGCCTCGCATCCGGCTTCGCCGCTGCGCACGAAGCGCGCCTGTACCGCGGCGTCGTCGTAGACCTCGAGCGCCGCCAGCGCAGGCGGCACGATCGCGGCGCCGGCCGCCGGCGCGCTGCGCGTGCGATAGTAGTCGTCGAGCCCCGCGGCCACGATCGCCTCGGCCACCGCCTTGCAGCCCGCGCAGCACATGTCGCGTTCGGCACCCCCGACCGTCGCCACCCAGCGCCCCGGCCGATCGACCGGCTCGCCGCAGTGAAAACAGGCGGGCGTGCCGCTCATCGGAACCAGCTCACGCAGACGTCGACCGCCGCGTGCAGGTGCGCGAGCGGGTCGATGCGGGCCAGCCCCGCGACGCCGAAGGCCACGATCGCCAGGCCCGCCGCGATGCGCGCGCCGCGACTCGCGAGCAGGCGCGCACCGCGCTGCGCGGCCAGGCCCAGCGCGAGCAGGTTGGGCAGCGTGCCCAGTCCGAATGCCAGCATCAGCAGCGCGCCGTCGGCCGCGCTGCCCGAGACCAGCGCCGCGGCGAGCACGCCGTAGACCATCCCGCAGGGCACCCAGCCCCAGGCGAGGCCGGCGGCGAGCGCGCCGGGCACGCTGGTCGCGCCGAGCAGGCGCGCCGCGTACGGGCCGATGCGGCGCCACACTGCGGCCCCGGCGCGCTCGAGCGTGCCGAGGCGGCGCAGTCCGCCGCCGGCCGGAGCGGCGAGCGCGAGGCCCAGCACGATCAGCACCAGGTTGGCCGCGACGAACGCCGCCTGCTGGATCGGCAGCACCCGGGCCGCGAGCCAGGCCGCCGATCCGACGCCGCCGGCCAGCGCTCCCGCCGCGGTGTAGCTCGCGATGCGTCCCACGTTGTAGGCCAGTTGCAGCAACATGCCCGAGCGCGCCGCGGCGAGCGCCCCGGTGCCGCCGGGCTGCACGCGGATCGGAATCACGCGGTGGCGGGTGCCGAGCAGGGCGACGATTCCGCCGCACATGCCCGCGCAGTGCACGCCGCCGAACAGGCCGAGCAGGAATACCGGAATCAGGGACAGGCCGGTCATGGCGCAGGGAGCAATGCTGGGGGTGGACAGGCGCCGGCGCGGTGCCGCACGCAGGGCGTGCGACACTGCACTAGACTTGCAGCTCGCGGGCTGCCGACGCGCGTTTGCGCAGCGCATCGGCGCGCCGCACCTGGCTCAATGCTACCCCGACGGCCGCGGACCGTCCCGAACGATGTCGAGAACGATCTGGATCGACGAGGAAGGCGAGGTGCGCACCATCGACCAGACCGCGCTGCCGTTCGAGCGGCGCGAACTCGTGCTGCGCACGCTCGAGGACTGCGATCGCGCGATCCGCGACATGCAGGTGCGCGGCGCGCCGCTGATCGGCGCGGTGGGCGCCTGGGGCCTGGCGCTCGCGCTGCGCGACGATGCTTCCGACGCGTCGCTGAAATACGCGTTCGAGCGGCTCGCCGCGTCGCGGCCCACTGCGGTCAACCTGCGCTGGGCGCTCGAGCGCGTGCGTGCCCGGGTGGCGGCACAGGCCCCGGCGCGCCGCGAGGCGCTCGCGCGCGACGAAGCGGGCCGGATCTGCGACGAGGACGTCGCCTGCAATGCCCGCATCGGCGAGCGGGGTGCCGAACTGCTGCGCGCGCTCGCGCAGCAGCGCGCGGCGCGCAGCGGCGGTGACGGCACCGGCCCGGCCCCGCTGAACCTGCTCACCCACTGCAACGCCGGACGCATCGCCACCGTCGACCACGGCACCGCGCTTGCGCCGGTCTACCGGCTGCACGCCGAGGGCGTTCCGGTGCACGTCTGGGTCGACGAGACCCGCCCGCGCAACCAGGGCGCGGCGCTCACCGCCTGGGAGCTCGCCGAACGCGGCGTCGCGCACACCGTGATCGCCGACAACGCGGGCGGCCTGCTGATGATGCAGGGACGCGTGGATGCGGTGATCGTGGGCTGCGACCGGGTGGCCGCCAACGGCGACGTCGCCAACAAGGTGGGCACCTACCTCAAGGCGCTCGCCGCGCGCGACAACGGCGTGCCCTTCTACGTCGCCTGCCCGGTTTCGACGATCGATTCCGGCACGCCCGACGGCGCGTCGATCCCGATCGAGGAGCGTGCGGCGCGCGAGGTCACGCACGTCGACGGCATGCTCGGCGACGGCTCGCGCGCGAGCGTGCGCATCGTGCCCGAGGCCAGCCCGGTGGCCAATCCGGCGTTCGACATCACGCCGGCACGGCTGGTGAGCGCGCTGCTCACCGAGCGCGGCGTGTTCGAGGCCTCGGTTGCCGGCGTACGCGCGGCACTGGGCGCGCAGTGAACACGAACGCGACCTGGCCCAGCGAGAACGCAGCGCGCGCGGCGATCGTCGACGCCGCGCGCCGCATGAACGCGCTGGGCATCAATACCGGACGCGCGGGCAACGTCTCGATGCGCTGGCATCGTGGCGGCGCCGACGGCCTGCTGATCACGCCGAGCGCGCTCGCCTACGAGGCGATGACGATCGACGACCTGGTCTGGCTCGCGGTGGATGCGCCTGCGGGCGAGGACACTGCCGCCGGGCAGCCGTCGTTCGCCGACGGAGCGCGGCAGCCCTCGTCGGAGTGGCGGCTGCATCGCGACCTGTACGCCGTGCGCGGCGACGCCGGCGCGATCGTCCACGCGCATCCGCCGTTCGCCACCACGCTCGCCTGCCTGCCGCGAATCCACGCCGAGGGCATTCCGGCCTTCCACTACATGATCGCCGTCGCAGGCGGCAACGACATCCGCTGCGCGCCATACGCCACTTTCGGCACCGTCGAGCTGTCGGCGGCAGCGCGCACCGCGCTCGACGGGCGACGCGCCTGCCTGCTGGCGCAGCACGGGCTCGTCGCGCTCTCGGGCACGCTCGAATCGGCGCTCGAACTCGCGGTCGAGGTCGAGTCGCTGGCGCGAATCTACTGGCAGGCGCTGCAACTGGGCGAGCCGGCCCTGCTCGACGCCACCGCCATGGCCAGCGTGCACGCACGCTTTTCGCGCTATCGGCCGGATCGCGAGGAGCCGGTGCTGGGTGCCGGCTGAGAACCTGCTTCAGACGTTCTGGGCCGCGCTGCGGCGTGGTGCCGACCCGCCGGAGTGCCGGCGCAGCACGCGCGCCAGGTAGCGGCCCGTGTGGCTCGCCTCGCAGCCGGCGATCGCCTCCGGCGTGCCGGCGGCCACCAGCGTGCCTCCGCCGTCGCCGCCCTCCGGGCCCAGGTCGATCACCCAGTCCGCGGTCTTGATCACGTCGAGGTTGTGCTCGATCACGATCACCGTGTTGCCATGGTCGCGCAGCGTGTGGATCACTTGCAGCAGCAACGCGATGTCGTGGAAGTGCAGGCCGGTGGTCGGCTCGTCGAGGATGTACAGCGTGCGTCCGGTGTCGCGCTTGGAGAGTTCCTCGGCGAGCTTCACCCGCTGGGCCTCGCCGCCCGACAGCGTGGTCGCGCTCTGCCCGAGCCGCACGTAGCCCAGCCCGACGTCGAGCAGCGTGCGCAGCTTGCGTTCGATCGACGGCACCGCCGACAGCAGCTCGCAGGCCTGCTCGATCGTCATGTCGAGCACCTGCGCGATGTTGTATCCCTTGTAGCGCACCTCGAGCGTCTCGCGGTTGTAGCGCTGGCCGCGGCAGGTGTCGCAAGGCACGTAGACGTCGGGCAGGAAATGCATTGCGACGCGGATCACCCCGTCGCCCTCGCAGGCCTCGCAGCGGCCACCCCTGACGTTGAACGAGAAACGTCCGGGGCCGTAGCCCCGTTCACGGGCGGTGGGAGTCTGCGCGAACAGTTCGCGGATCGGCGTGAACAGCCCGGTGTAGGTGGCGGGGTTCGACCGCGGCGTGCGCCCGATCGGGCTCTGGTCGACGCTGATCACCTTGTCGAGTCGCTCGAGGCCTTCGATCGCCTCGTGCGGCGCGGCTTCGATCGACGAGCGGTTGATCGCGCGCGCCGCCGCTGCGTACAGCGTGTCGTTGACCAGCGTCGACTTGCCCGAACCCGACACGCCGGTCACGCAGACCAGCAGGCCGAGCGGGATGTCCACCGACAGGTTGCGCAGGTTGTTGCCGCTGGCGCCGCGCACCCGCAGGCGCGGCTCGCCCGCCGGCTTGCGCATCGCGGGAACCTCGATGCGCAGCGCGCCCGACAGGTAGCGCCCGGTGAGCGAGGCCTCGCAGGCTTCGATTGCCGCCGGCGGGCCCTGGGCGACGACGCGGCCGCCGTGCTCGCCCGCTCCGGGCCCCATGTCGATCACGTGGTCGGCTGCGCGGATCGCGTCCTCGTCGTGCTCGACCACCAGCACCGAGTTGCCGAGATCGCGCAGGTGCTCGAGCGTGGCGATCAGGCGCCCGTTGTCGCGCTGGTGCAGGCCGATCGACGGCTCGTCGAGCACGTACATGACGCCGGTGAGCCCCGAGCCGATCTGCGAGGCGAGCCGGATGCGCTGCGATTCGCCGCCCGACAGCGTCTCGGCGGCGCGGTCGAGCGACAGGTAGTCGAGGCCGACGTCGTTCAGGAAGCGCAGGCGATCGACGATCTCGCGCACGATGCGCTCGCCGATCACCTGCTTCGAGCCGGGCAGTTCGAGGGCGGCGAACCACTCGTACGCCTGGCGCAGCGTCAGGCCCGAGAGCTCGTAGATCGGGCGATCGGCACCGCGCGGGCCCACCCGGACGAAGCGCGCGTCCAGGCGCAGCCGCGTGCCCTCGCATGCCGGACAGGTGCGCGTGTTCAGGTACTTCGCAAGCTCCTCGCGCACCTGCGCCGAATCGGTTTCCGCGTGGCGGCGCTGCAGGTTCGGGATCACGCCCTCGAACGGGTGCTCGCGCACCGTCGCGCGGCCGCCGTCGGCGACGTAGGTGAACGGGATCTTCTCGCTGCCCGAACCGTACAGCACGACGTGGCGCACCCGCTCGGGCAACTCCTCGAAAGGCGCGTCGATGTCGAAGCGGTAGAACGCAGCCAGGTTCTGCAGCAGCTGGAAGTAGAACTGGTTGCGCCGGTCCCATCCCTTGATCGCGCCCGACGCCAGGCTCAGGCCGGGAAACGGGACGACGCGCCTGGGGTCGAAGAACTGCACGGTGCCGAGGCCGTCGCACTCGGGGCAGGCGCCCGCCGGATTGTTGAACGAGAACAGCCGCGGCTCGAGTTCGGGCAGCGAGTGATTGCACACCGGGCATGCGAACCGGATCGAGAACAGCTGCTCGGCGCCGGTGTCGATGTCGGCGGCGATCGCGCGGCCGTCGGCGATGCGCAGCGCCGTCTCGAAAGACTCGGCCAGTCGCTGGCGGATCGGCCCGCCCACCTTGAGCCGGTCGACGACCACGTCGATCGAGTGCTTCTGGTTGCGCGCGAGCCGCGGCGTCTCCCCGGCGCCGAGCTCGACGATGCGCGGCTCGGCGCCTTCGCCGCGCACCCGCACCCGGACGAATCCCTGCGCCTGCAGGTCGGCGAACAGCTCGTGGTGCCCGCCCCTGCGGTCGACGACCACCGGTGCGAGAATCATCAGGCGCGTGCCCTCGGGCATCGCCAGCACCGCGTCGACCATCTGCGAGACGGTCTGTGCCTCGAGCGCGTGCCCGGGGTGCTCGGGGCAGTAGGGCGTGCCGACCCGCGCGAACAGCAGGCGCAGGTAGTCGTGGATCTCGGTGACCGTGCCGACCGTCGAGCGCGGGTTGTGGCTCGCGGCCTTCTGCTCGATCGCGATCGCGGGCGACAGGCCCTCGATCAGGTCCACGTCGGGCTTCTGCATCAATTGCAGGAACTGCCGCGCGTAGGTGGACAGCGACTCGACGTAGCGCCGCTGGCCCTCGGCGTACAGCGTGTCGAACGCGAGCGAGGACTTCCCCGATCCGGACAGGCCGGTGATCACCACCAGCCGGTTGCGCGGCACGTCGAGGCTGACGTTCTTCAGGTTGTGGGTGCGGGCACCGCGGACGCGGATCGATTCCATGCGATCGAAGGCCAATCGGCTAATATACCCGGTTGCCAAGGCCCACGTGATGCCGCCCCCGCTCCCAGATTCCCCGGCCGGCGCCGGCTCGACCGGCGAAGCGCGCGCATCGCCGTCCGCCCGCGCGCAGCGGCGTGTGCGCGGCGACCCGATGACGCCGCTCGAGCTGCGTGCGAGCGTGTCGCTGGCGTCGCTGTTCGCGCTGCGCATGCTCGGGCTGTTCCTGATCCTGCCGGTATTCGCGGTGCACGCGCGCAGCCTGCCCGGCGGCGACGACGCCACCCTGATCGGCCTGGCGCTGGGCATCTACGGGCTCACCCAGGCGGCGTTGCAGATTCCGTTCGGCGCGGCCTCCGACCGCTTCGGGCGCAAGCCGGTGATCGTCTTCGGCCTGCTGGTGTTCGCGGCAGGCAGCTTCGTCGCGGCGGCCACCGACAACCTGGTCGTGACGATCGTGGGGCGCGCGATCCAGGGCGCCGGCGCGATTTCCGCGGCGGTCACCGCGCTGATCGCCGACAGCACCCGCGACAGCCAGCGCACGAAGGCGATGGCGATGGTCGGTGCCTCGATCGGCCTCACCTTCTCGCTGTCGCTGGTGGTCGCGCCGCTGCTCTACGAGGCGGTCGGCATGGGCGGCATCTTCGCGGCTACCGGGCTGCTCGCGCTGGCCGCGATCGCGGTGATCGCACTGGTCACGCCCGCGGCGCCGCTGGCGGTGGCTGCGGCGCAGGCGGCGCGCACGCCGTTCGCCCGCATCGCGCTCGACGCCGACCTGCTGCGGCTGAACTTCGGCATCTTCACGCTGCACGCGGCGCAGATGGCGATGTTCGTCGTGCTGCCGACCTGGCTGGCCGATCGCGGCGGCATCGCGCTCGGCGATCACTGGAAGCTCTACCTGCCGGTGGTGCTGCTCTCGTTCGCCCTGATGGTGCCGCCGCTGCTGTGGAGCGAGCGCGTCGGCCGCTTGCGCGGCCTGTTCCTCGCGGCGGTGGCGCTGCTGCTGGCGGTGCAGGTACTGCTGTCGCTGCAGCCCGGCGGCCTAGTCCCGCTGGCGCTCTTGCTGCTCGCGTTCTTCGTCGGGTTCAATATCCTCGAAGCGAGCCTGCCGTCGATGGTGTCGCAACTGGCGCCGCCCGAGGCCAAGGGCACCGCGCTGGGCATCTACAACACGACGCAGTCGCTGGGCCTGTTCTTCGGCGGTCTGCTCGGGGGGTGGGTGCAGCAAACCTGGGGCAAGCCGGCGGTGTTCGAGGTCTGCGCGGTGCTGATGGCGCTCTGGCTGCTGATCGCGGCGCGCCAGCGGCGCTGGCCGGCTTCCGCCCGCAGCGGCGCGGCTGCTCGAGAAAATCGGTTCCGGCAATAGTCTCCCTGGAGGTCGGCATGGCTTCGGTGAACAAGGTGATCCTGATCGGCAATCTCGGGCGCGATCCCGAGACGCGCTACGCGCCCAGCGGCAGCGCGATCTGCAACGTGCGGATCGCCACGACGCGCAACTGGAAGGACAAGGCCTCGGGCGAGAAGCGCGAGGAGACCGAGTGGCACAGCGTGGTGTTCTACGACCGGCTTGCCGAAATCGCCGGCGAATACCTGAAGAAGGGCCGGCCGGTCTACGTCGAAGGCCGCCTGAAGACCCGCAAGTGGCAGGACAAGGAGGGCCAGGACCGCTACACGACCGAAATCATCGCGACCGAGATGCAGTTGCTCGGTTCACGCGACGGTGGCGGTGGCGACGACGGCGGCCATGCCGGGGGCTATTCGCGCGAGCCGGCCGGCCAGGGCGCGCCAGCGCGCGCCCCGGCGCGCAGCGGCGGCGCCGGCGGCGCCCCGGGTGCCGGCAAGGCGCCGAATTTCGACGACATGGACGACGACATCCCGTTCTGATGATCGTGGCGTGAACAGGCCCTGACGGGCCCCGCGCCGGCAGCCGCGCGGCGGCCGATCACCCGCTCGCCTTCGCGGCCTTCAACGCGCGTACACGGCACAGCTTGCCGCTGACCGGGTTCGCCTGCGGCGCACCCTCGTCCAGCTTCAGTTCGAGCGGGCCGACGCCCTGGGCCTTCAGGAAGCGGGCCAGCGCCCGCACGGCGCGTCGTCCTGCCACCATGCGCCGGCGCGCGCCGGGAGCGTCCACGCGCAGGACGAGCGCGTTGCGCCCGGTCTGGACGAGCTGGAACCGGTGCACGCCAGCCTCCTCCTCGATCACCGTCTCGATCGCCAGCGGCAGCAGGCGCACGCTGGCGCCGGCGGCGCCATCGAGCACCAGCACGTCGTCGCGCCGGCCCTGCACCTGCACCGAGGGACGCCGCTGGCCGCAGGGGCAGGGCGCGGGGTCGAGCGTCACGCTGTCGCCGAGGTCGTAGCGGATCACCGGCTGTACGCGATTGGCCAGATTGGTGAGCAGCACGGTGTCGGAGGGTTGGCCGGGCGGCACCGGCCGGCCGCGATCGTCCACCGGCTCCAGTTCGACCCAGTCGTCGTTCAGGTGCAGCCGCCCGTGCCGGCAGCCGAACGCGATCTGCATGCACTCGGAGGCCCCGTAGTCCTCGATCACCGGGCATGCGAAGCCGTCGGCGATCGCAACGCGGTCGGCGGCGGTCAGCGCCTCGCCGCCGCTCCAGACTGCGCGCGGGCGGATCTTCAGCCGTCCCTCGCACTGCTCGCCCGCGAGCAGCGCGAGCATGGTCGGGTAGCTGCCGACGAAGGCCGGCTGCCACTCGTTCAACCGGGTCACCAGCACGTCGAGCGGCTGCAGGATCGAGAACACGCGCGTGTGCGCTGCGAGCAGCGGATGCAGCCGGCGCTGGCGTTCCCACCAGACCACGCCTGCGAAATGCCCGCCGGTAGCCGCTACCAGCGCCATGCGCGCCGACGCGCCGGGCAACTGCCACGGATCGGCGATCATCGGCCCGAATTCGAATCGCGTGGTGAGCAGCGCCGCATAGATTGCCAGCGCGTCGGGATCCTGCACGTAGATGCCCGGCACACCGGTAGTGCCGGAGCTGGTCCAGATCGCGTACTTGCCGAGCCAGGGCTCGGCAATGCGCGAGGGATCGCGGACGAAGGCTTCGAGCTCGTGCCGGCGCAACTGCGGATCGGTGACCCAGCCGTCGAAGTCCGCCATCAGTTGTGCGCGCGTGACCGGCGGACAGGCGCGCAGGTCGGTGCAGCCGTCGGGCAGGCCTCGATAGTGGGAGCGGTAGAACGCCGAGTTCTCGCGTGCGTGGGCGATGAGCGCGGCGATGCGCCGCTGGCGCGTCGCACGCCGGGCCGCGTCGTCGGCGAGGTCGTCGAGCCAGATCTCGCGCACCCGCGAGCCCCAGCGCCAGAGCTCGCCGGTGCCGCGCCACCAGTCCCAGGGATCGAGGGCGCCGCGCGGCGCGTGTTCGCCTGTGCCAGCCATGCAGGCAACATAGCGGGAGCGCTCGCCGCACGGCTTGACTTGCGTCATCCGGCACCCCCGGGCCCGGACGGCCCCGGTGCGGGGCCTGCGATACCATTGCGCCCGCCGCAGGCGCCGAACGGCGCCGGCCACCAGGAGCGATCGCAGATGCAAGTGGTTTGCCTGGACCTCGAAGGCGTGCTGGTGCCCGAGATCTGGATCGAGTTTTCCCGCCGCACCGGCATCGCCGAGTTCTCGCGCACCACGCGCGACGAGCCCGACTACGACCGGCTGATGCGCTTTCGGCTCGATCTGCTCGCCAGGCACCGGCTCAAGCTCTCCGACATCCAGCGGGTGATCGAGGGCATGGGGCCGATGCCGGGCGCGCGCGAGTTCCTGGACGACCTGCGCGCGCGCTACCAGGTGTTCATCCTGTCCGACACTTTCTACGAGTTCGCCGAACCGCTGATGCGCCAGCTCGGCTGGCCGACGCTGCTGTGCCACCGTCTCGAAGTGGACGCCGAAGGCGTGGTCCGCGACTACCGGCTGCGAATGCCCGAGCAGAAACGCGCCGCCGTGCAGGCGCTCAAGGGCCTGAACTTCCGGGTGATCGCCGCCGGCGACTCCTACAACGACACCGGCATGCTGATGGCCGCCGACGCCGGCTTCTTCATCCATCCGCCCGAGTCGATCGTGCGGCAGTTTCCGCAGTTCGCGGTCACTCGCAGCTATGCCGAGTTGCGCGCGGCGATCGATTCGGCCGCGCGGGCGCTGCCCGCCTGAGGCGCAGACCCTTCGCGCACCGTCGGCGGGGTTTTTCTTTTACAATTCAAGGTTTTCTTGCGTTTCAGCCGCGTTCGAGCCGTGTTTTCGGCGGCCTCGGGCGGTTGCGCCTTTTCCGCGGAATGCCTGCGCCATGCCGATTTACGCCTACCGTTGCGATCACTGCGGCGTCGAGAAGGACGTGCTGCAGAAGCTCTCCGACGCGCCGCTCACCGTCTGCCCCGACTGCGGCGCCGAAGCCTTCCACAAGCGCCTGAGCGCGCCGGCCTTCCAGTTGAAGGGCAGCGGCTGGTACGTCACCGATTTCCGCGACGGAGGCAGGAAAGGCGCGCCGGATGCCAGGCCCGGCGACGCCGGGTCCGACGCGGCGGCCGACTCGAAGAAGGCCGGACCGGAGAAGACCGCGCCGGAGAAGACCGAGCCGGCGGCCTCCGGCTCGAGCGCGGCACCGGTGCCCGCCGCGGGCGCCGCGCCCGCGGCGCCGGCAGCTGGCGCGAAGCACGATTGAGGAGCGGCGCGCGCCACGCACTTCATGCGCAAGTACTTCGTCACCGGGCTCCTCATCTGGGTGCCCCTCGCCATCACGCTGTGGGTGCTCGACCTGATCGTGACGACGATGGACAGCACGCTGCTGCTGCTGCCGCTGCAATGGCAGCCGCGGAGCCTGTTCGGGCGCGACATCCCCGGACTGGGCGTGGTGCTCACCGTGCTGGTGGTGGCGCTCACCGGGCTGCTCGCGCGCAACTTCATCGGCGAGCGGCTGGTTGTCTACTGGGAGGCGCTGCTCGGGCGGATTCCGATCGTGCGCTCGATCTACTCGAGCGTGAAGCAGGTCAGCGACACCATCCTGTCGCCCAACGGCCAGGCCTTTCGCCGCGCGCTGCTGGTGCAGTATCCGCGCACCGGTGTCTGGACGATCGCGTTCCAGACCGGCACGCCGGCCGACGAGGTGCGTCGCCTGGTCGGGGTCGAGATGATCTCGGTCTACGTGCCGACGACGCCGAACCCGACCTCGGGCTTCTTCCTGATGATGCCGCGCGTCGAGACGATCGAGCTGGACATGAGCGTCGACGAGGCGCTGAAGTACGTGGTGTCCATGGGGGTGGTCGCGCCAACCGACCGCGGCGTCGCCGCGGTCGCCGCGATGCACCGCGAATGAACCGGAGAACATCGATGCGCAGCTGCTACACCGGCCGGCTTTCCACCGAGCATCTCGACCAGGTGGTGACGCTGTTCGGCTGGGTCCATCGCCGCCGCGACCACGGCGGCGTGATCTTCATCGACCTGCGCGACCGCGAGGGGCTGGCGCAGGTCGTCTGCGACCCCGACCGGCCGCAGGTGTTCGAGGTCGCGGAGCGGATCCGCAACGAGTACTGCGTCAGGGTCGTGGGCCTGGTGCGCCGCCGCCCCGAAGGCACCGTGAACGCGAACATCCGCAGCGGCCAGGTGGAGGTGCTCTGCCAGCAGATCGACATCCTCAACCCTTCGGTGACGCCGCCGTTCCAGCTCGACGACGAGAACCTCTCGGAGACCACGCGACTCACGCATCGCGTGCTCGACCTGCGCCGCGCGCCGATGCAGCAGAACCTGATGCTGCGTTACCGGGTCGCGATGGAAGTGCGCAGGTACCTCGACGCGCTCGGCTTCGTGGACATCGAGACGCCGATGCTCACCCGCTCGACGCCCGAGGGGGCGCGCGACTACCTGGTGCCGTCGCGCGTGCACGCCGGCCAGTTCTTCGCGCTGCCGCAGTCTCCGCAGCTGTTCAAGCAGTTGCTGATGGTGGCCGGTTTCGACCGTTACTACCAGATCACCAAGTGCTTCCGCGACGAAGACCTTCGCGCCGATCGCCAGCCCGAGTTCACGCAGATCGACTGCGAGACCTCGTTCCTCTCCGAGGTCGAGATCCGCGCGATCTTCGAGGACATGATCCGCGTCGTGTTCCGCAACGCGATCGGGGTGGAGCTCGCCGCGCCCTTCCCGACGATGCCGTGGGCCGAGGCGCTGAGCCTGTACGGCTCCGACAAGCCCGACCTGCGCGTGAAGCTCGCCTTCACCGAGCTCACCGACGTGATGAAGGACGTCGACTTCAAGGTCTTCAGCGCCGCTGCGAACAGCGAGGGCGGACGGGTGGTCGCGTTGCGCGTGCCCGGCGGCGGCGAGATGACGCGCAGCGAGATCGACGGCTACGGCCAGTTCGTCGCGATCTACGGCGCGAAGGGACTGGCCTGGATCAAGGTCAACGATGCGGCGAAGGGCCGCGAGGGCCTGCAGTCGCCGATCGTCAAGAACCTGCACGACGCCGCGATCGCGGCGATTCTCGGGCGCACCGGGGCGGTCAGCGGCGACCTGGTCTTCTTCGGCGCCGACCGCGCGAAGGTGGTCAACGACGCGATCGGCGCGCTGCGCACGAAGATCGGGCATTCGGAGTTCGGCCGGCGCACCGGCCTGTTCGAGCCGGGGTGGAAGCCGCTGTGGGTGACCGACTTCCCGATGTTCGAGTACGACGAGGAGGATGCGCGCTGGGTCGCGGTGCACCATCCTTTCACGTCGCCGAAGGACGGTCACGAAGACCTGATGGAAACCGACCCCGGACGCTGCCTGGCCAAGGCCTACGACCTGGTGCTCAACGGCTGGGAGATCGGCGGCGGATCGGTGCGCATCCACCGCGAGGAAGTCCAGAGCAAGGTGTTCCAGGCGCTGAAGATCGGTCCCGAAGAGGCACGCGCAAAATTCGGCTTCCTGCTCGATGCGCTGCAGTACGGTGCGCCGCCGCACGGGGGCATCGCGTTCGGCCTCGACCGCATCGTCACGATGATGGCCGGCGCAGAGTCGATCCGCGACGTGATCGCTTTCCCGAAGACGCAGCGCGCGCAGTGCCTGCTTACCCAGGCGCCGTCGCCGGTCGACGAGAAACAGCTGCGCGAGCTGCACATCCGCCTGCGGGTCGCCGAGCCGGCCAGGGCGTGACGGGGAGCATCCGGACGGGCAGATGGCAAGCGCGAAGATCCCCGAATCGGTGCTGGTCGTGATCCACACTTCCGACCTGCGGGTGCTGCTGCTCGAGCGCGCCGACCACCCGGGCTTCTGGCAGTCGGTCACCGGCAGCAAGGCGCGTGTCGACGAGCCGCTGGCCGAGACCTGCCGCCGCGAAGTGCTCGAGGAGACCGGGCTCGACACCGCGCAGCACGAGCTCACCGACTGGAATCTGGTGAACCGCTACGAGATCTACCGGCACTGGCGGCATCGCTACGCCGAGGGTGTGACGCACAACACCGAGCATGTCTTCGGGCTGCAGGTGCACTCCGCCGTCCCGGTGCGCATCGCTCCGCGCGAGCACCTGCGCTACGAGTGGCTTCCCTGGGAGCAGGCCGCCGAGCGCTGCTTCTCGTGGAGCAACGCCGAGGCGATCCGGCAGTTGCCGCGTCGCGCCGCATCGGGGGCAGGCCGATGAACACCGCCGCACAGCGCCGCCGGCCGGCCGAACAGCCCGAGGCGCCTCGCGTCAGCCGCCGCCGGAACGCGAAGCCGCGTCGCGGCACGCTGCCGCCCAAGTCGAAGCCGGGAAGCGCGGTGCTCGCGACGCTGCGCGTGTCCACCTACAACATCCACAAGGGCGTGCTGCGCGAGTTCATCGGCCTGCGCCGGGTCACGCGCATCCACGAATTGCGCACGCGGCTGCACGAGCTCGACAGCGACCTGGTCTTCCTGCAGGAGGTGCAGGGCAGGCACGAGCGCCACGCGCGGCGCCTCGAGCACTGGCCCGACGAACCCCAGGACGTCTTCCTCTCGCGCTCGCCCAGGCTGCGGCAGACTTTCGAGACGGCCTACGGCCGCAACGCGAGCTACCTGCACGGCCACCACGGCAATGCGCTGCTGTCGCGCTACCCGATCGTCGACCTCGAAAACCGCGACATCTCCGACCACGCACTCGAGAAGCGCGGCGTGCTGCACTGCGTGGTCAAGGTCGGCCGGGTCGACGTGCACTGCTTCGTGGTGCACTTCGGCCTGCTCGCGCGCAGCCGCGAGCGCCAGCTCGGCGCGCTGATCGAATGGGTTTCGAACGCGGTGTCCGGCGATGCGCCGCTGATCATCGCCGGCGACTTCAACGATTGGCGCAACCGGCTCTCCGACCGCCTCTGCCGCGAGATCGGAGTGGTCGAGGTCTTCGACGCGGTCAAGCCGAAGCTCGACTTCGTGCAGCGCGCCGCCTATTTCGCGCGCGACCGCTATCCCGCGATCGAGCTGCCCGAGGCCGCGGCCGGTGCGCCGCGCATGGTGCGCACCGCGCGCACCTTCCCGGCGCTGGTGCCGTGGTTTCGCATGGACCGGATTTACCAGCGCGGTTTCCGGGTGAGCGCTGCACGCGTGTTGCGCGGCATCGAATGGGCGCGCCTGTCGGATCACAGCCCGCTGGTGGCAGACCTGGAGCTGGTCGACCCGGGCGCCTGAACCACTGCGGGCACGGCGCCGCGAACGCCGTGTCCCCATCGATCGCGAGCGACGTGACCGAGCGCAAGTACGTTTCGCTGCCGTGGTACGAGAGCCTGAAGCCCGCGCTGCGCGGCGGCCACGAGGTCACGCTGCTCGAGTCGGGGGCCGAGTTCTTCCCGGCGCTCGAGAGCGCGATCGCAGCGGCGAGCGACTGCGTCTACCTCGAAACCTACATCTACAACGACGACCCGAGCGGGCGCCGGATGACCGACGCGCTGGCCGCAGCGGCGCAGCGCGGCGTCGCCGTGCACCTCATCGTCGACGGGTTCGGCACCCCGGACGACGCCAACCCGTGGGCGTGCGCGCTGCGCGAGGCCGGCGTGCTGTTCGAGACCTTCCGTCCGGAGCATCGCCGCTTCGCACTCGACCGCCGGCGCCTGCGCCGGCTGCACCGCAAGCTCGCGGTGATCGACGGATGCATCGCGTTCGTCGGCGGCATCAACATACTCGACGACTGGCACGATCCGAACCACGGGCGGCTCGAGCATCCCAGGCTCGACTATGCAGTGCGCGTGCGCGGCCCGCTGGTGGCGCAGGCGCACGTCGCCGCCGCCCGCCTGTGGTGGGAGGTCCATACGGTCAACCGCTCGCTGTACCGCGGCGCCGACCCCGGGACGAAAGGAGCGCACACGCGGCTGCCGCGGTGGGTGCCCAGCGAGATCACCCCGGCGGGGCGCGTGCGCGCCGCGCTGATGCTGCGCGACAACCTGCGGCACCGGCGCACGATCGAGCGCGCTTACCTGAGGGCGATCGGCCGCGCGCGCCGCGAAGTGCTGCTCGCGAGCGCGTACTTCTTCCCCGGGGTGCGCTTCCGGCGCGCGCTGCTGGCGGCCGCGCGGCGCGGCGTGCGGGTGCGGCTGCTGCTGCAGGGAAAGGTCGAATACCGGCTGCCGCACTACGGTGCGCAGGCGCTGTACGACGAACTGCTTCGCGGCGGCGTCGAGATCATCGAATACCGGCGCAGTTTCCTGCACGCGAAAGTGGCGGTGGTCGACGACTGGGCGACGGTCGGCTCGTCCAACATCGACCCGTTTTCCCTGCTGCTCGCGCGCGAGGCCAACGTCGGCATCCACGACGCCGGGTTCGCCCGCCAGTTGCGCGCGCGGCTCGACGCCGCGATCGACGCCGGCGGCGTGCCGATCCGGCTGCAGAGCCACCAACGCCGCCCGTGGCCGGTGCGCCTGATGAATGCGCTCGCCTTCCTGGTGCTGCGCATCGGCCTGGCGCTCAGCGGCGTGGCCGGCCGGTACTGAACGCCGGGCCGCTTCCATGCAGCTCGCGTTGCACGGTGTCGACTTCACCAGCGCGCCGTCGCGCCGAAAGCCTGTCACCGTGGCCAGCGGCCGGATCGAATCCCGCGGCGACCGCAGCGTGCTGCGACTCGATCGCATCGAGACCCTGCCGACGCTCGAAGCTTTCGATGCCTGGCTGCGTCGCCCCGGTCCGTGGCTGGCCGCCTGCGACTTTCCATTCGGCCTGCCCCGGCCGCTGCTGGCCGAGCTCGACTGGCCGCATGCCGCGGCGGGCGGCGACAGCGCGTGGGCGGCATCGATCCGGCATCTGGCGGGCTTGACCAGGGCGCAGATGGTCGGGCAGTTGCGCGCGTATTGCGACGCGAGGCCGCCGGGAGCGAAGTTCGCGCATCGCGCCACCGACCGCCCCGCCGGCTCGAGCCCGTCGATGAAGTGGGTCAATCCGCCGGTGGCGCTGATGCTCCACGCCGGAGCGCCCCGGCTGCTCGCGGCTGGCGTCGACCTGCCGGGACTGCACGCCGGCGACCCGACGCGGGTCGTGCTCGAAGGCTATCCGGGCTTCGCGGCACGCGCGCTGATCGGGCGACATTCGTACAAGGCCGACGAGCGTGCCCGGCAGACGCCCGATCGGCGCGAAGCGCGAGCGCGCATCGTTGCGCGGCTCGAGCGCGGCGACCACCGGTTCGGGTTGGCGCTCGTGCTCGATGCGGCGCTGCGCGAGGCCTGCATCGCCGATCCCGCCGCTGACCGGCTCGACGCGGTGCTGTGTCTCGCGCAGGCGGCCTGGGGCTGGCAGCGACGCAGCCGGCGCTACGGCCTGCCCGAAGAGGTCGATCCGGTGGAGGGATGGATCGTCTCGGTGCCCGTCGACGCCGATCGCACGACCTGATCGGGCTCGATTCGGCTTCGACCGTGCGCCCCGGGATCCGCGAGGCGGGCGATCAGCCGTCGCCCGTCTCGCGCATGCGCTGCGCCGCGGCCAGGAAATCGAGCACGATCGGCGCGCTGTCGAGCAGCCCGCGCACGTGGCCGTGGAACTCGGGGTGCCACTGCAGGCCCATCGCATAGCCGGCGCCGCGCCAGCGGATCGCCTCGACGATCCCGTCGGCGCTCGAGCGGGCGTCGACCACCAGGTCGGAGCCGAGGCGATCGACCGCCTGGTGGTGGATGCTCGTGACCTGCGCAGCGTTGACGCCTGTGTACAGTTCGGCCAGGCGCGATCCGGGTTCGAAGCGGATCTCGTGCTGCAGTTCGTCGTAGAGGTCGCTGTCGACGTGCGGGATCGCGCCCGGGCATTGGGTGGCGATGTCCTGGAACAGCGTGCCGCCGAGTGCGACGTTGAGCACCTGCGCGCCGCGGCAGATGCCCAGCACCGGCTTGCCCTGCGCCATGAATTCGTGCAGCAGCTCCATTTCGTAGCGGTCGCGCACGATGTCGCCCGCCCAGTCGGCGCGCATCGGCTGCTTGCCGTACGAACGCGGGCTGACGTCGGCCCCGCCCTGGAGCACCAGCCCGTCGAGCTCGCGCACGTAGGCGCGCACCGGGATGCCGCGCCGGGTCACGCCGGCATCGGCTCCGAGCGTCGGGATCATCAGCACGATGGCGCCGTGCGACATGATCCAGTGCGCGATCGACTGCTCCAGGTATTGCAGCGTCTTGCCGCGAAAGCCCAGTTCGATGGGCGGCGCGTGCATCAGTCGCGCCGACAGGCCGATCTTCAGCGGCCGGGGAACCATGGACGGTCAGCGGCTCCAGCGCAGGCACTGCTGGCGCACCACCTCGGGCAGCAGCTGCTCGCGCTCGAAGGTGTCGCGGATCCAGGTCGCATCGTTGCCCAGCGCACCGATGTCGTCGCGCACGCGCCGGCAGGCATCCTCGGCGCCCAGCTCGATCGCGTGGTGCTCGATCGCGGCGAGCGTCTGGGCGATGTCGTCGCGGATCGTGCGGTGCTCACCGGTCTGCGGATCGACGAAGGTGCCGTCGAAGCCGAAGCGGCAGGCCTGGAAGCGGTTGAACGTGTAGACGAGATAGTCGTCCTCGGCCGGCCGGAACGGCTGCTCGAAGCTCAGCCAGCGCGCCACGCACTGGATGTACGCCGCGAGTGCGGCGGCTTTCTCGATGGTGAGCGGGGTGTCGAGCACCCGCACTTCGATCGTGCCGAACTCGGGCTTCGGCCGGATGTCCCAGTAGAAGTCCTTCATGCTCTGCACGACGCCGGTGCGGGTCATCTTGTCGAAGAACCGGGTGAACTCGTCCCAGGTGAGCGCGAACGGTGCGCGGCCCGACAGCGGGAAGGCGAACACCGAGTTCAGCCGTGCGGAGTGAAAGCCGGTGTCGGTGCCCTGGACGAACGGCGACGAGGCCGACAGCGCGATGAAGTGCGGGATGAAACGCGACAGGCCGTGCAGCAGCACCAGCGCAGCGTCCGGTCCCGGGCAGCCGATGTGCACGTGCTGGCCGAAAATCGTGAACTGCTTCGACAGGTAGCCGTAGAGCTCCGAGAGCATGTGGAAGCGCGGCGTGTCGAAGATGCGTCGCTGGCTCCAGTCCTGGAACGGGTGCGTGCCGCCCCCCGACAGGCCGATGTTCAGCTTCGTGGCGCACTCGACCAGCACGTCGCGGCTCTCGCGCAGGTGCGCCAGGATTCCGGCGTAGTCGGAGCACACGCCGGTGGACAGCTCGATCATGCTGTCGGTCATCTCGGGCTTCACCTCCCCGGGCAGCCTGCGCCGGGCGGCTAGGCGCAGCAGGTCGCGCGCGCCGTGCGAGAGGTCGTAGTCGTGCGTGTCGACGATCTGCAACTCGAGCTCGACCCCGAGCGTGAGTGCGCGCGATTCGGCGAAGGCTTCCAGTGGCATGGGCGTCTCCGTCGGCTCAGCGGAGCTTGTCTTCGTTCACGTATCGCAGTGCCGCCTGCACCGCGATCGGGCCAAGCAGCTCGAGCACGGCCACCGCGCTGAACACGATGCCGGTCATCTGCGCGGCGAACGCCGGGTAGATCGCCTGCAGGTCGGCCATCATCACCAGTGCTGCGCCCGAAATCGGCATCAGCGCGACGCCCAGCGCCAGCGCCTGGCGCATCGAGATGCCGCTGGGCCGCCCCAGCGCAGCCGTCGCCAGGATCTTCGCGGCGAGCCGCGAGAGGATCGCGGCCACGCCCAGGGCGGCCCCCGTCATCAGTGCGTCCACCGACCAGACCGATCCGGTGATGACGAACAGCAGCAGTACCAGCGCGCCGCCAGCGGTGCCGAAGTGACGTGGCCAGACCCACGGTCGCTCGGTGCTGTTGCGAAGCATCGTGCCCGCCAGCAGCGGCACCAGCAGCGTCGACAGGTTGGCCATCTTCGTGAGCGACAGCGCCAGCAGGATCATGCCGAGAAGAAGCAGTGCGGAGTTCTCGTTGCGCAGGTCGAGGCGCCGCGCGATCAGCGAGACGCACCAGGCCAGCAGCGCGGCGACGACCGCCGATCCGGCCAGCAGGTACAGCGGATGCGCGATCGAGCGGAACCAGCTGCCGACGAACTCCGCGTGCAGCCAGCCGACGACGAATTTCGAGGCGAGCACCGCGTAGAAGGTGTTCAGACCGGTGAGCACGATCATCCGCTCGGTGACCTGTCCCGAAGCGTTGAATTCGGAGGCGACGCGCATCACCACCGCCGGCGAGGTCGCGACCAGGATCGACGCGACCGCGGCGGCCACGCGGGGTTCCGTGCCCAGCCAGACCAGCGTGAGATGCACCGCGGCGAAGCTCAGCACCGATTCGACCAGGCTGTTGGCGAGCAGCCACGGGTTGGCGCGCAGCCAGCGCAGGTTGATGCGCGCGCCGAGTTCGAAGAGCAGCAGCGACAACCCGAGGTCGACGATCAGGCGCAGCCCGGGTGCGAGCGCGGCGCTGCCGATGCCGGCGCCGAAAGCCGAGATCGCGGTCCCGACGGCAGCGTAGCCCACCACGCGCGGCAGCTTCAGCGAGCGGAACACGAACTCGCCGAGCAGCCCGGCGAGCACGATCGTCAGCGAGACCCAGAGCAGCACGTCGGGCGTGGGCGGCCAGGACGGCAGGAAGAACAGGTCGGAGCGATTGTCGCCGGTCATCGTCGGGATCTCCGCAGGTGTGCAGGCGGCACGCGCCGCGTGGCGGACCGCGGACTCACGAAGCCCTCTCCACGCGGTCGGCCCGCACGCCGGCATCGGCGCCACCGCAGGCGTGCGCGACGAACGAACCGGCACCGATCTCGAGCGTGCGGTGCGGGAACGGAATCGAGATGCGCTCGCGTTCGAACGCCGCCTTGAGCCGTTTGAGGTATTCGCGGCGCACGCTCCACTGATCGAGCGGCTGCGTGCGGATGCGCGCGCGGATCATCACTGCCGACTCGGCCCACTGCTCGACGCCGGCGATCTCGATCGCCTCGAGGATCTTCGGTCCGAATTCGGGCGACTCGCGCAGCACTTCCGCGGTCTCGCGCATCACCGCGAAGACACGGTCGACGTCCTCCCGGTAGGCCACGCCGATGTCGACCAGCGCGAACGCGAATTCGGTCGACATGTTGGTCACCGTCGTGATCAGCCCGTTCGAGATGTAGTGGACGCTGCCGTCGTAGCTGCGCAACCGGGTGCGGCGCAGGCTCAGCTGCTCGACCACGCCCGACTTGCCGGCGATCTCGACGACGTCGCCCACGCGGATCTGGTTCTCGACCAGCAGGAAGAATCCGGCGAAGACGTCCTTGATCAGGCTCTGCGCGCCGAAGCCCACCGCGATGCCCACGACGCCGGCGGCGCCGAGGATCGGTGCGATCGAGATTCCGAGCTGCCTGAGCATCACCAGCGCGGCCACCACCATGATCAGCGTCGACGAGGTGCGGCGCATCACCTTGCCGACCGTCTCCACGCGGCGCCGCTCCTCGACCGACGGAGCGCGGCCGGACACGCCGGCGAAGTAGCCCCGCAGCAGCCGATTGACGACGTGGCGCAGCACGAAGGCCATCAGCAGCACGCCGACGATCGATGCCGCGACGCGCATTTCGGGCGCGTACGGAGCGATCAATGCCATCAGTTCGAGCAGCCGGTCGCGCATTCTTCCACTTGCCTCCTGTCGTCGGGCCGCCGTTGGCGGCGCTGCCTGCGCCGGCGGCGCCCGCGCGTCTCGGCAAGGGCGCGGAGCGCGCAGCAACTGCTGCGGCCAGCCGGCGCGCGTCTCCGTGGCATGGCCGAGAGCCTCTGCGGTGATTCACGAGGCCACTGCGCGGCGAACACGGTGAAGTGCCCGCGATCGCGCGAAGCGCGGATTGGATCGACGGCGTCTTCGGGCGCCGAGGCGCGATTATACCTGCAGCCCCTTGGGCCGATCGGCGCCACGCCGATCGGCGAGCAGGCCTGGCGGCCGGCGAATGCTTCATTGCACTGCACCATTAGAGCAGATCCCCTAGGCGGGCGCGCCTTCGCATGCCCCGGGTGACGCGCTTTCGGTTAGGCTCCCCAAAAAGCACGATCGTTCGGAAATCACCATGGCCAGTTCGTCGTTCGCTGCGACCGATCCGACGCCCGTTGCGCGGCGCCGGACTTCGGGCGCCCAGCGCAAGGGGGAACAGACGCGCGCCGCGATCGTCGAGGCGGCACTCGAGCTCGCGGCGCGCAACGGACTCGAGGGCCTGACGATCGGCGCGCTGGCCGAGCGGATGCGGATGTCGAAGAGCGGCGTGTTCGCTCACTTCGGCTCGCGCGAGGATCTGCAGATCGCGGTGCTCAAGGCCTACGAGCGGCGTTTCGTCGACGAGGTGTTGCTGCCCGCGCTGAAGGAGAGGCGCGGCCTGCCGCGGCTGCGCGCGATCTTCGAGCGCTGGGTCGAACTCACCGCGATCGAGGCGGCGCGCGGCTGCATCTGGATCTCGGGCGCCACCGAGTACGACGACCGGCCCGGTGCGGTCCGCGAGGAGCTGGTCGCGATGGTGCGCTCCTGGCAGCGCGAGCTCGCGCGCGCGATCCAGCAGGCCGTGGAGACCGGCGACCTGCCGGCGGACCTCGATCCGCAGGATCTGCTGTTCCAGTTGTACGGCCTGATCCTGGTGCTGCACCACGACGGCCGACTGTTGAACAGCCCGGACGCGGTTGCGCGCGCTCGTCGCAGCTTCGAGCGCCTGATCGATTCCTGGCGGCCGGCAACCCGATCGGCTCACCCACGAAAACGCACGAACGTTCGGTCTGCAAAGGCCGTACGCTGACCCCGACCCTTTCCCTTCACACCGTCACTTCGAAGCTGGAGTAGCAGTCATGGCCCGATACACCCCACCCTTGCGCGACATCCGGTTCGTGATGCACGAACTGCTCGACGTCGAGGGCACCCTGAAGACGCTGCCGCCGTATGCGGAGACCAATCGCGAGCTGATCGACCAGGTGATCGAGGAGGGCGGCAAGTTCTGCGCCGAGGTGCTCTTCCCGCTGAACCGCAGCGGCGACGAGGAGGGCTGCCGCTGGTCCGAGGGCGGCGTGGTCACGACGCCGAAGGGCTTCAGGCAGGCCTGGGAGCAGTTCAAGGAGGCCGGCTGGCCGACGCTCACTTGCGATCCGCAATACGGCGGGCAGGGGCTGCCGGTGGCGGTGGGCATCGCGTTCCAGGAGATGATGAACTCGGGCAACCAGGCCTGGGCGATGTACCCGGGGCTCACTCACGGCGCCTACGACTGCCTGCACGCGCACGGCACGCCCGAACAGAAGGCGCTGTACATCCCGAGACTGGTATCGGGCGAGTGGACCGGCACGATGTGCCTGACCGAGCCGCACAGCGGCACCGATCTCGGCCTGTTGCGCACGAAAGCCGAGCCGCGGGATGACGGCAGCTACCGGATCACCGGCACCAAGATCTTCATCTCGTCGGGCGAGCACGACCTGGCCGCGAACATCGTGCACCTGGTGCTCGCACGCCTGCCCGACGCGCCGGCGGGCACCAGGGGAATCTCGCTCTTCATCGTGCCCAAGTTCGTCCCGAACGCCGACGGCTCGCCCGGCGCGCGCAACGGCGTGCGCTGCGCGCGGCTCGAGGAGAAGATGGGCATTCACGCCAATGCGACCTGCGTGATGGATCTCGACGGCGCCACCGGCTGGCTGGTCGGCGAGCCCAACAAGGGCCTGAACGCGATGTTCGTGATGATGAACGCGGCGCGCATCGGCGTGGGCATGCAGTCGCTCGGCCTGACCGAAGTCGCCTACCAGAACTCGCTCGACTACGCGAAGGAGCGGCTGCAGATGCGCTCGCTGTCGGGCGCCAAGGCGCCCGACAAGCCCGCCGACCCGATCATCGTGCACCCGGACGTGCGCCGGATGCTGCTCACGCAGAAGGCCTATGCGGAAGGATCGCGCGCGTTCGCCTACTGGACCGCGCTGCAGGCCGACATCGCGCTCACGCATCCCGACGCCGAGGCGCGCAAGGACGCGGAGGACATGCTTGCGCTGCTCACGCCGGTGGTCAAGGCGTTCATCACCGACAACGGCTTCCTGTGCACGAACCTGGCCATGCAGGTCTACGGCGGCCACGGCTACATCCGCGAATGGGGGATGGAGCAGTACGTGCGCGATGCCCGCATCAACATGATCTACGAGGGCACGAACGCGATCCAGGCGCTCGACCTGCTCGGCCGCAAGGTGCTCGGAGACAACGGGGCGAAGCTGCGCAAGTTCGGAAAACTGATCACCGCGCTCGTCGAGGCCGAGGGAACGAACGAGGAGATGGCCGAGTTCATCGACCCGTTGGCCGACCTCGGGCAGAAAGTCGAGAAGCTGACGATGGAGGTCGGCATGAAGGCCTTCGGCAACGCCGACGAGGCCGGCGCGGCGGCGGTCGACTATCTGCGCGTGATCGGCCACCTGGTGCTCGGCTACTTCTGGGCGCGCATGGCGCGGATCGCGCTCGATCGTGCCGATTCCGGGGATCCGGTCTATCGTTCCAAGCTCGCGACCGCGCGCTTCTATTTCGCGAAGCTGTTCCCCGAGACCGCGATGCTGATCCGCACCGCGCGTGCCGGGGCGGCGCCGCTGATGAACGTCGAGGCCGAACTGTTCTGACCCGATCCGATACGGAGGATTCCATGACGACGACATACAGATTCCCGTCGCGCGCGTTCGCTGCCGCGGTGCTCGCCGCGTCGGTGCTCGTGCTCGCTTCGCCGGCGGTGCACGCGCAGGCGGCCGATTCGCCGGTTGGCCTCTGGAAGAACATCGACGACCAGACGCAGAAGCCGAAGGCGCTGATCCGCATCACCGAGAAGGACGGCGTGATCAGCGGGCGCATCGAGAAGATCCTGACCGACAAGCCGGACGCGGTCTGCGACAAGTGCACCGACTCGCGCAAGGACCAGCCGGTCCAGGGCATGACGATCATCGAGGGCATCCGCAGGAACGCCGACGACGCGACCCTGTTCGACGGCGGCGAGATCCTCGACCCCAACAACGGCAAGGTGTACCGCAGCCGGATGCGCCTGACCGAGGGCGGAAAGAAGCTCGACGTGCGCGGCTACATCGGCGCGCCGCTGTTCGGGCGCACGCAGACCTGGATCCGGGAAGAGTGAACGCGGCGCCGTGGCGCCCCTCCGATACGAGGCGACAGAAGTGGGCAATTTCATCGTGAAAAAGGCGGCCGTGCTCGGCGCGGGCGTGATGGGCGCGCAGATCGCCGCGCACCTGGTCAACGCGCAGGTCGACGTCGTGCTGTTCGACCTGCCGGCGAAAGACGGGCCGAAGAACGGCATCGTGACGAAGGCGATCGAGGGCCTGAAGAAAATCAGCCCGGCGCCGCTCGGGCACCCGGACCTCGCGGCGTACATCGCGCCGGCCAACTACGAGGACGATCTCGCGAAGCTGCGCGACTGCGACCTCGTCATCGAGGCGATCGCCGAGCGGATGGACTGGAAGCACGACCTGTACCGGAAGGTCGCGCCGCACCTGGGGCCCGATGCGATCTTCGCGACCAACACCTCGGGACTGTCGATCGGCAAGCTGGCCGAGGGCTTCGACGCGCAGTTGCGCCGCCGCTTCTGCGGCGTGCACTTCTTCAACCCGCCGCGTTACATGCACCTGGTCGAGCTGATCGCGACGCCCGACACCGATCCGGCGATCGTCGAGCGGCTCGAGACCTTCCTCACGACGACGCTCGGCAAGGGCTGCGTGCGTGCGAAAGACACGCCGAACTTCATCGCCAACCGCATCGGCACTTTCGGCATGTTCGCCACGGTGGCCGAGGCCGGGAAGGCCGGGCTCGGCTTCGACGTGGTCGACGACCTCACGGGCGAGAAGCTGGGGCGCGCGAAGTCGGGCACTTTCCGCACCGCCGACCTGGTCGGACTGGACACGATCGGCCACGTCATGAAGACGATGCAGGACAACCTGAAGGACGACCCCTTCGCCGCGCTGTACGCGACGCCCGAGTCGTTCGCCACGCTGATCGCCCGCGGCGCGCTCGGCCAGAAGACCGGCGCGGGCTTCTACCGCAAGGAAGGCAAGGCGGTGCTGCGCTTCGACCCCGCCAGGGGCGACTATGTGCCGGCCGGCGCGAAGGCCGACGAGACCGTGGCGCGGATCCTGAAGAAGAAAGACCCGGCCGAGCGGCTGAAGCTGCTGCGCGAGTCGACGAATCCGCAGGCGCAGTTCGTCTGGGCGATCCTGCGCGACTCCTGGCACTACGCGGCCTGCAAGCTCGGCGAGATCGCCGACAATGCGCGCGACGTCGATCTCGCGATGCGCTTCGGCTTCGCGATGGCGCAGGGGCCGTTCGAGGCCTGGCAGCAGGCCGGCTGGGGCCAGGTCGCCGACTGGATCAAGGCAGACATCGACGCCGGCAAGGCGCTGGTCGACGTGCCGCTGCCCGACTGGGTCTTCGAGGGGCCGGTCGCGCAGCGCGGCGGCGTGCACCAGTCCGAGGGTTCATGGTCGCCCACGCGCGGCGAGTTCGTGCCGCGCGCGCCGCATCCGGTCTACCAGCGCCAGCTGTTCCCGGTGCGGCTGGCCGGCGAGCACGGCGAGAGCGGCCACAGCGGCGGCAACACCGTCTTCGAGGACGAGTCGATCCGGCTCTGGACGCTGGACGGCCGCGGGGTCGACGACGTGCTGGTGGCGTCGATCCGCACCAAGGTGCACGCGATCGGCCAGGGCGTGATCGCCGGCCTGCTCGAGGGCGTGGAACTGGCCGAGCGTGACTACAAGGGGCTGGTCATCTGGTCGCCCGACGATCCGTTCTCCTACGGCGCGGACCTGCAGGCGATGCTGCCGGTGTTCATGTCGGGCGGCGCGGCCGCGATCGGCGAGGCCGAGAAGGCGCTGCAGGACGCGATGCTGAAGCTGCGCTACGCGCAGGTGCCCACGGTGGCGGCGGTGGCGAACATGGCGCTGGGCGGCGGCTGCGAACTCGCGATGTACTGCGCGCGCCGCGTCGCCCACCTGGAGAGCTACATCGGCCTGGTCGAGGTCGGCGTCGGGCTGATTCCGGGCGGCGGCGGCCTGGCCTTCGGCGCGCGCCGCGCGGCCGAGGAGCAGGCCGCGGCGCCCGACGCGAACCTGCTCGACTTCCTGAAGAAGTACGTGCTCGCCGCGGGTACCGCGCAGGTGTCGCGTTCGGCGATCGAGGCGCGCGCGATGGGTTACCTGCTCGCCGAAGACCGCATCGTCTTCCATCGGCAGGAACTGCTCTACGCGGCGATCCGCGAGGCGAAGGCGATGAGCGACGCCGGCTACCGGCCGCCGCGCAGGTCGACGATCAGGGTGGCGGGCCGCGCCGGCATCGCCACTGTGAGCGCGCAGATGCTGAACATGCGCGACGGCGGCTTCATCTCGGCGCACGACTACCACCTGGGGCGCACGATCGCCGAAGTGATGTGCGGCGGCGAGGTGGATCCGGGCTCGCTGGTCGACGAGGAGTGGCTGATGGCGCTCGAGCGCAAGGCCTTCACCAGCCTGCTCACGCATCCGAAGACCCAGGAACGGATCATGGGAATGATGCAGACCGGCAAGCCGGTGCGTAACTGAGCGGCGCCCGCCCGAGGAATTCCAGGAGTTGAAGATGAGCAAGCAAGTGCAGGATGCCTACATCGTCGCGGCCACGCGCACGCCGGTCGGCAAGGCGCCCAGGGGCGTGTTCCGCAACATCCGGCCCGACGACCTTCTGGTGCACGCGATCCGCTCGGCGCTCGCGCAGGTGCCCGCGCTCGACCCGAAGGCGATCGAGGACGCGATCGTCGGCTGCGCGATTCCCGAGGCCGAGCAGGGGCTGAACGTCGCGCGCCTCGGCGTGCTGCTGTCGGGGCTCCCCGACACGGTCGCCGGGGTGACGGTCAACCGGTTCTGCGCATCGGGGCTCACCGCGATCGCGATGGCGGCCGACCGGATTCGCGTCGGTGAGGCCGACGTGATGATCGCCGCAGGCACCGAGTCGATGAGCATGGTGCCGATGATGGGCAACAAGCCGTCGATCAACCCGCGCGTGTTCGAGGGCGACGAGAACCTCGGCATTGCGTACGGCATGGGACTCACCGCCGAGAAGGTGGCGCAGCAGTGGAAAGTGACGCGCGAGGCGCAGGATGCCTTTGCGCTCGCGTCGCACCAGAAGGCGATCGCCGCGCAGCGCGCCGGAGAGTTCGCCGACGAGATCAGTCCGATCGAGGTGATCGAGCGCTTTCCGAACCTCGGCAGCCACGAGATCGAGGCGCGTACCCGCCGCGTGGAGCTCGACGAGGGGCCGCGCGCCGACACCACGCTGGAGGCGCTGGCGAAGCTGCGCGCGGTGTTCGCGGCACCGCGCGACCCGGCCGGCAAGCCCACCGGCATGGGCAGCGTCACCGCGGGCAACAGTTCGCAGACTTCCGACGGTGCCGGCGCGCTGATCCTCGTGTCCGAACGCATGCTGAAGCAGTTCGGACTGGTGCCGCTGGCGCGCTTCGTGTCGTTCTCGGTGCGCGGCGTGCCGCCGAAGATCATGGGCATCGGCCCGAAGGAAGCGATCCCGGCCGCGCTGAAGGTCGCCGGCCTGAAGCTCGACGACATGGGCTGGATCGAGCTGAACGAGGCGTTCGCCGCGCAATCGCTCGCGGTGATCCAGGACCTCGGCCTGAACCCGGAAGTGGTCAACCCGATGGGCGGCGCGATCGCGCTCGGGCACCCGCTGGGCGCAACCGGCGCGATCCGTGCGGCGACCGTCGTGCACGCACTGCGCCGGCGCCAGCTGAAGTACGGGATGGTGACGATGTGCGTGGGCACCGGGATGGGCGCGGCGGGGATTTTCGAGCGCGTTTGAGGCAAGGAAGGGAGCAGGGGCGCGGAGAAGGGAGCAGCGTCGCGAGGGGGGCCTTATGGTTGCCGGGGCTGTGGGTGCGGGGACGGTGGAGTCTGGCGATAGGGGTGTCGAGGTGAGCGCGGGCGGGGGCTCGCGGTTCGAGCTGGCGACCTCCGACGGGGCGGTGCTGGTGGCGCACCGGTTCGTCGCGCCGCTGGCGCGCGCGTCGGTCGTGATCGCGCCGGCAATGGGAGTGCCGCAGGCGTTCTATCGCGACTTCGCGGCGTGGCTCGCGCAGCGCGGCTTCGATGTGCTCACTTTCGACTACCGCGGCATCGGGCAGTCGGCGCCGCGTTCGCTCAGGCGCTATCGCGCGTCGATCGACGACTGGATCCGCCACGACTACGAGGCGGCGATCCGCGAGGCGCGCGCGCGCGCCGGCGCGACGCCGGTGTTCGTGGTCGGCCACAGCCTGGGCGCGCAGCTGCTCGCGCTGCTGCCCTCGGCGCCCGAGGTGAGCGCGCTGGTGGCGGTGGCCGGCGGCAGCGGCTACTGGGGCGGCTTTCCGGTGCGGCTGCGGCCGATGATGCTCCTGATGCTGCACGGTGCGGCACCGCTCGCGATGCCGCTCGCCGGCTACTTTCCCGGCCGCCGGTTGCGAATGATCGGCGATCTGCCCGCCGACGTGATGCGGCAGTGGCGCCGCTGGTGCATGAATCCCGACTATCTCGTCGGCGTGGAGCCGGGCGCCCGCGAGGCCTACGCGCGCGCACGCTTCGACCTGCTGTCGCTCACCTTCACCGACGACACGATGATGCCGCAGGGCAACGTCGATGCGCTGCACGCGCACCTGCGCGGGGTGAAGCGCGAGTCGCGGCGCCTGTCGCCGGCCGACGCTGGCGGGCCGATCGGGCACGTAGGTTTCTTCCGGCGGCGGTATCGCGATACGCTGTGGCCCGTCGCGGCGGACTGGCTGGATGCGCGCTCGGCCATCGAAGCGCACTGAGAAGCCTGCGTCGGGCTCCGCCCGCGCTGCCACTCCAGGAGAACGGACAATGGACGTACTGACGAAAGTCGGCGAGGGCATCGCGACGATCGTGCTGAACCGGCCGGCGAAGAAGAACGCGCTGACCGCCCCGATGTACCAGGCGCTGGCCGACGCGCTGCGCGCGGCCGAGGCGGATGCGGCGGTGCGCTGCATCGTGATCCACGGCAGCGCCGACGCATTCACCGCGGGCAACGACCTCGAAGACTTCCTGAACGAGCCGCCGCTCGGCGACGACGCGCCGGTGTTCCGCTTCCTGACCGCGCTGCCGGCCTGCACCAGGCCGCTGGTCGCCGCGGTGGCCGGGCCGGCGATCGGCGTGGGCACGACGATGCTGTTGCATTGCGACCTGGTCTACGCCGGCGAGAACGCCCGCTTCGCGCTGCCGTTCGCCCAGCTCGGCCTGTGTCCGGAGGCTGCGTCGAGCCTGTTGCTGCCGCTGGCGGTGGGGCACCTGCGCGCGGCCGAGAAGCTGCTGCTCGGCGAGCCGTTCGGTGCGCAGGAGGCGCGCGAGATGGGGCTGGTCAACCAGGTGCTGCCGGCGGGCGAAGTGATCGATCACGCGCTCGCCCAGGCGGGCAAGCTCGCGCGGCTGCCGGCCTCGTCGCTGCGCACCACCAAGCGGCTGATGAAGTCCGGGCTCGGCGCCGCGGTCGCGCAGCGCATGCGCGAGGAGGGCGACGAGTTCCGCGCGATGCTCACCGCGCCGGCGGCGCGCGAGGCGTTCAGCGCGTTCCTCGCCAAGCGCAAGCCCGATTTCACGAAGCTCGGCTGAGAGGGTCAGGCCGGCGGCAGCACGCGCGGGCGGCGCTCGTCGTCGGTGGCCACGTAAGTGAGCGTCGCTTCTGTGACCTTGACGATCTCGTCGATCATCTGGTTGCGCTGCGCGTAGACCTCGACGAAGACGGTGATCGAGGTGCGGCCCACGCGTACCACCTCGGCGTAGAAGCTCAACACGTCGCCGACGAACACCGGGTGCTTGAACAGGAACGAGTTGACAGCGATCGTGGCGACGCGCCCGTTCGCGCGGCGCATCGCAGGCAGTGCTCCGGCCATGTCGACCTGGGCCATGATCCAGCCGCCGAAGACGTCGCCGTGGACATTGGCGTCGGCGGGCATCGGCACCACGCGCAGTTCCGGGATGCGGCCGGGCGGCAGCGTGGTCGGTGTGGTTTCCATGGTCGTGGGGGCGGATTGAGGAGCCTGGGCCCAGAATAGCGGTTTGTCTGCGAAACGCACAATGCGCCGAGCCACCGTTCTCGATCCCCCCGCGGCGCCGGGCACCGCCGCGGTGCGCGGCGACTGGCACACGATCGGGCGCCTCCTGCCCTATCTTTGGGCCTACCGCTGGCGCGTGGGCCTGGCGCTCGCGTGCCTGGTCGCGGCGAAGCTCGCCAACGTGGGCGTGCCGCTGGTGCTCAAGCAGATCGTCGATGCGCTCGACCTGAAGCCGGGCGACTCGCGCGTCGCGCTGGTGGTCCCGGTGGCGCTGCTGGTCGCCTACGGACTGTTGCGGGTGGCGGTGACCCTGTTCACCGAGCTGCGCGAAGTGTTCTTCGCACGCGTCACCCACGACGCGTCGCGCACGATCACGCTGCAGGTGTTCCGCCACCTGCTGTCGCTGTCGCTGCGTTTTCATCTCGAGCGCCAGATGGGCGGCATGTCGCGCGACATCGAGCGCGGCTCGCAGGGTATCTCCAGCCTGATTTCGTACACGCTCTACAGCATCCTGCCGACGCTGGTCGAGATCGCGCTGGTCATCGGCTACCTGCTGGTGAACTACGAGGCCTCGTTCGCCACGATTGCGCTGGCGGCGCTGGTGCTCTACGTCGCCTGGACGGTGCGGGTCACCGAGTGGCGCACGCAGTTCCGGCGGCAGGTGAACGAGCAGGACTCGCGCGCCAACACGCGGGCGATCGACGCGCTGATCAATTACGAGACGGTCAAGTATTTCGGCAACGAGGAATTCGAGGCGCGTCGCTACAACGAGAACCTGACCGCCCGGATGCGCGCGGCGATTCGCGCGCAGACCTCGCTGTCGGTGCTCAACCTCGGCCAGAGCCTGGTCATCGCGTCGGCGGTGGTGCTGCTTCTCTGGCGCGCGACCGCCGGCGTGGTCGCGGGCACGATGAGCCTGGGCGACCTGGTGCTGGTCAATGCGTTCATGATCCAGCTCTACGTTCCGCTGAACTTCCTCGGGGTGCTGTATCGCGAGATCAAGCAGGCGCTCACCGACATGGAACGGATGTTCAGGCTGATGGGTGAGCATCGCGAGGTCGCCGACGCGCCGGGCGCGCCGGCGCTCGTGCTCGCCCCGGAGCGCGCGCCGACGATCCGCTTCGAGCGTGTCTCGTTCGCCTACGATCCGGTGCGCCCGATCCTGCACGAGATCGATTTCTCGATGGCGCCGGGCACCACCACTGCGGTGGTCGGCGCCAGCGGCGCGGGCAAATCGACCCTGGCGCGGCTGCTGTACCGCTTCTACGACGTCGCGTCGGGCCGCATCACGATCGACGGCCAGGACCTGCGCGAGGTGACGCAGTCGAGCCTGCGCGCGGCGATCGGCATCGTTCCGCAGGACACGGTGCTCTTCAACGAGACGATCCGCTACAACATCGGCTACGGGCGTCCCGGGGCGAGCCAGGCGGAGATCGAGGCGGCCGCGCGCGCGGCGCAACTGGACGACTTCATCGCGGCGCTGCCGCAGGGCTACGACAGCAACGTCGGCGAGCGCGGCCTGAAACTCTCGGGCGGCGAGAAGCAGCGGGTGGCGATCGCGCGCACGCTGCTGAAGGATCCGCCGATCCTGATTCTCGACGAGGCGACCTCGGCGCTCGACAGCCGCAACGAGCAGGCGATCCAGGGTGCGCTGCGCCGCGTCGCGGTCGACCGCACGACGCTGGTCATCGCGCACCGGCTGTCGACGATCGTCGACGCCGACCAGATCCTGGTGATGTCGGGCGGGCGCGTGGTCGAGCGCGGCAACCACGAGTCGCTGCTGCGTGTCGGCGGCGAATACGCGCGGCTGTGGGCGATGCAGCAGGCCGACGATGCGGCATCTGACGGCGAGTTGGCCGAATCCGGCGACGACGGGGATGCGCGGCGCGGCGCGCTGAAGCTCAGCGCGAGGGCTTGAACGGGCCGGGCGCGCGTGGCGAGGGCAACGGGCGTGCTGCGGGCGGGGGCGGCCGATGCGGCCTGGCGCCCGGTGGGAGCGGCCGGTGATAGTGGTCGTAGCCGCCGAACCACCACAGACCGAAGGTCATCGGCACCCACGGATACCAGCCGTAGTAGTAGCCCGGCACCACGGTGACCGGCGGCGCGGCGACGATTTCCGGCGGCAGCGCAGGCACCTTCGACATCTCTTCGGATTCGTCGCGCACCGCATCGATCAATTCGCTGCCTGCGCCTTCACGCAGCAGCAGGTCGATGTCGGCGCCGCGCGCCGGCGCGAGCAGGCCGCGTTCGTGAATCTCGCCGACGAGGTCGGCCTGCAGGCGGCCCGCGCGAAGCTCGGCGACGATTTCGCCGAGGCTCAACGGCGCAGGCAGTGGCGCGTAGGCGCCGGGAATGGCGGTGACTTCGCCGTAGCGCACGCCTTGCGAGACGGCGCAGCCGCCCACGGCCAGCAGGGCAAGCGTCGCTGCTGCCGTCGTCGCCTGCCGCCATCTCGAACGCCGTGAGGTCATCATTCGAAAACGTGGCGACGGGCACGCCGGTTGACGTTGCGCAGGTTGCCGACCGGATCGTGCATCTCTCCCGCGCACCGAGTCGCCCGGCTGCTCAGGCGATGAGCCGCATCGGTTCCCGGACGCGGCGGGCGAGTGTGCGGTCTCGTCGCCATTCGACTCGCTGCCGGTCACCGCGAGCACCAGGCACGAACGGCGATCTCCCGGTGCGGGCCAGCGTGGACCAGGCAGGCCTTGTGGGACTCGTCGATCTCGAGATCGACGAAACGCCACCGTGTCGCGCGCTTGCCCGGGTTGCGGTCGTAGGCGAGTGCCGGCCCTGCCGCATCCGCGGCGATCGCGATGTCGGGGAGCGAGCGGCTCAGCCCTTCGCCGAGCGCCTTGACGTAGGCCTCCTTGCGAACCCATATCGTCGCGAGGATCGCCGCGCGCATCGGTTCGGCCGCCGCGCTCGCGACCGCGCGTTCCTCGGGCGACAGGATCCACAGGAAGTCGTCGAGCCTCGCGAAATCGCAGCGGATCCGTTCGACGTCGACGCCAACGTCGACGTCGCCGATCGCGTGCAATACCCAGCGCCCCGAGTGGCTCGAATTGAAGCTGGGCACTGGCCCGCCGTCCGCGCGCAGCCGCGGCTTCCCGTGCCGTCCCTCTTCGAAGACGAGCGTCGCCGGATCGACGCCGAGCTGCCTCGCCAGGAGCACCCGTCGGGTGCTGCGCGCGACGACGAAGCGGTGCCGATCCTCGTCGCGGTAGAAGCGCGCGGCGCGCCGGACCTCGTCCGCCGTCAGCCGGCCGACGTGCCCGGCCATGCGGGCGATTTCGGCAGCGACGTCGACCGCCCAGACCTCAAGCATCGGCGCCGGCCAATTCGCGGTTCGGGGCCGGCGACGAGGACGGTGCGTCATCGCTGCCGATGGCGTCGGCGAGGATTCGCGCCAGCGAAGCGGCGTGCGGTGCGTGCAGCATCCGGTTGTGGGCGCAATGGATGCTGCGCACCTCGACGCCGTCGCTGCTGAGCGCGCGCCATCCGAGGGTCCGGTCGTCGTCCTCGATCGCGCCGACGAGTCGCTCGCCGCCTTCGGCGCGGACCAGCAGTACGCGCCCCGGATACGGTCGCGGCCGATAGGCCTCCCAGGCGGCGAGCATCCGACGCGCCGAACGCTCCATGGCGAGCGTGAGTGCCGTCTGTTCCACCTCGTCGCCTTCGAACAGCTCGCGTTCGCGAGGGCGCAGGTGCCTGATCATCCAGCGCACGCGACCTCCCAGATAGGCAAGCATCCGCGCCGGGTTCATCCGGGCCGCCTCGCGCAGATGCAGCAGCACCCGCATTGGCGCCGCATGTCGCCGCCGCTCGCCCGACGCGCTGCAGTCGAGCAGTGCCAGCAGCGCCACCGACTCGCCGCGCCGGTGCAACTGCTGGGCGATCTCGTGGACGATCTTGCCGCCCATCGAGTACCCGGCGAGCCGGTAGGGCCCTGCAGGCTGCACCTGGCGCATGTCTTCGATCATCCGCGTCGCGACTTCTTCGATCGAGAGGTCCGTGTCGTCGGCGCCGAAAGCGCCGGTGTCGAGCACGTGCAGCGTCTGCTTCGGGCCGAGTCCTTTCGCGAGTTCGTTGAGGATGATCAGCTGCCCGCCCCATCCGGAGACGAAGAACAGGGGGCGCTTGCCGTCACCCGGCTGGATCGTCACGACGCAGCTGCGCGCGTCGCGCGCGCTGCCCTCGCGCAGCAGGGCCGCGAACCGGCGGATCGTCGGTGCCTCGAAGAAAGACGCGGTGCGCAGCTGCCTGCCCATGCGTCGATCGATCTCGGCGAGCACGCGCACGGCAAGCATCGAGTGGCCACCGAGGTCGAAGAAGTCGGCATCCAGCGGGATGTCCGATCGCCCGAGCACCGACTCCCAAATGGTACGCAGTTCGCGCTCGATCGCGTCGCCCTCGTCGTCGACCGCGGCGCTCGCGTCGTCGTGAGGTGCGGGCAACGCCGCGCGATCGAGCTTGCCGTTGGCGGTCAGGGGCAGCGCGTCGAGGTCGACGAAGGCGGCCGGGACCATGAACGAGGGTAGCCGTGCGGCGAGCGCGGCGCGCAGGCCGGCCGCATCGA
>WBZO01000525.1_pt1 | contig 79633 bp, 59 predicted proteins | sample 5204261 | NCBI WGS metagenome assembly WBZO01 (sample SAMN12412400, study PRJNA552823) | activated sludge metagenome | isolation source: activated sludge from anammox sidestream of wastewater treatment plant... | place: USA: North Carolina | collected 2017-09 | reverse complement strand
GGCGATGTGTTAGTATGCAATGGAAACTTTGCACATAACGATGGTGTATTTAACGGAGTGGCAGAGTTTAAAAACAACTTAATAATAGGCCCATCAGCCGATGGCGGCAACGGAACAATAACTGCTAATGGCACTGGCGCACAAGCCTATTCTGTGAATGCATCGGCACCTCGTTCAGTTCATTTAATAGTAAATAAAACCTCAGGAGCATTAACCCCTGATGTGGGTACCACTGCCTTAACACTTACCAAGTTTAGTTTGATTAGTGGAGATTTTACTGCTCCAAGTGGTAATTTTAAAATCGGTGGAATGCAAACCACAGCAACAATTTTTAACCATAGCGGAGGAACATTTACTCATAATAATGGAAGAGTAATTTTTGACCCACAAATCTCGCCTTGTGTTGCCGGAACTTATACCATTGATGTTTTACCGGCAACATTATTCTATAATGTAACCATAGATGGAGTTCAGGCTTGCGGAACAGATGCAATTATCAATTCAGCTATTGGAGATGTTATTGTGTCGGAGAACGACTTTGTACATAATGATGGTATATTTAACGGTGCAGCAGAGTTTCAAAGGGACTTTTATGTAAATGCAGGAGCTGATGGCGGAACTGGAACTATTACTGCCACCGGAAATTTTGCTCAAACTTATAATGCAGCACCATCAGTGCCAAGAACAGCTCACTTAAGAGTTAATAAAACCGGCAATACTTTACAAGAAGGAGCCGGAACAACAAGTTTCTCCGTTACTCGCTTTTCTATTTTAGACGGTACTTTTATAGCACCTTCGGCTAGTTTCAATATTGGAGGAAGACAATTGTCTGGAACAATTTTTACCCAAACCGGTGGAAATTTCAATCACAATAATTCAAATGTTGTTTTCGACCCTCAAATGGCGTCATGTACACCTGCCACTTATACAGTTGATGTACTACCAACTACATGGTTTAATAATGTTAACATAAAAGCTACAGGACTTTGCGGAGGAACCCCAAATATTACTACTCCTGTAGGAGACACTATTAATATTTTGATGGACTTAATTCATAATGATGGTTATTTTAATGGGCTTGCCGCTTTTCACAATAATCTTATTGTAAATGCCGGAGCTGATGGCGGTACCGGTAGTTATATTTTTAGTGGTGTAGCAGACCAAACATATAATATTTCTACATTATCAGCTCGTTGTCCTAATGTTAAAGTAAACAAAGGAACAGGAACAGTAACTGCTGATGCTACTACAGACTGGAGAATAAGAGGATTTGAAATAATTCAGGGTAGTTTTGACGCCCCAACCGGAACATTAAATCTTACTCATTATTTTGGCAATTCAGGGGTGTTTAATCATAATAATGCAACTGTGTTATTTGCCGGAAATACTGCTCAAGTAATCTTCGGAACAACGATTACCTCATTCTATAATTTTACATTAAATAATGCTGCAAATTCTTCATTAAACCAGAATGCAATTATTGAGAATAACTTAACCTTTTTGAATGGACGTTTTAATGTTAATGCAAAAAAACTGACTCTAAACGAGAATTGTACTATTACAGGTGCTACTTCAAGTAGATTTATCCAATCTAATGGTTTAGCCTCCGGTCAAGGAGTCGAAAAATTATTCAACTCGGGAACAGCCAACTTTACTTTCCCTATTGGAACATCTTCAAGATATACTCCTGTAAACTATAATATTACAGCTAATTCAGCGCCCGGCTCTATTAGAATACAACCTGTAACAGGGGCACATCCAAATACCACTAACCCGGCCAATAGCCAATTAAATTTCTATTGGAAAGTTTTTGAATCGGGTTTTTCAGGATTAACCGTAACCCATCAGTATAATTATATTCAGGCCGATGTAACCGGGGCTGAAGGGAGCTACGTGGCAGGAAGGTTTCTTGCTCCTACATGGACACCACTTGGTGGTATAGCCGGTACGGTAAACGCTTCATTAAACACTATTACCCTAACGAATGTTAATTATTTAGTGGGAGATTATACTGCCGGAGCTACAACTGAATTTCAAAACACACCTGCTGTTGTTATAGCATCGACCCCTTCAGGTACTATTTGCCAAGGTACTACCGTAAACTTTACTGCCACTCCTACTAATGGAGGTGCTACACCAACCTATCAATGGCAAATAAATGGAGTAAATGTGGGTAGCGGTGGAAATACCTACTCAACCAGCAGCTTGAATGATGGGGATGTTGTAACTTGTTGGTTAACAAGCAGCCTTATGGGTGCATATCCTAATCCGGTGGAAAGTAATGCACTGACTTTCTTAGTTAACCCAAGCGTTACCCCTACAATTTCTGTTAGTGCCAATCCAGGAAGTACTGTTTGTAACGGATCCTCCATAACCTTTACGGCATCAATTACCAATGGAGGTTCAAGCCCTTCTTTCCAATGGAAAAGAAATGGGGTTAACGTAGGAACAAATAGCCCTACTTATACATTAGTTACTCCTGTAACCGGAGATATAATTAGTTGTGTACTTACAAGTAATGCCGATTGCCGAACTTCAAACACAGCCACAAGCTCAGGAATTACTATTACTGTTAACCCGGCTGTTACTGCAACAATTAATATTACCGCTAATCCTCCAGGAGGTATTTGTACAGGAACTTCGGTAACATTTACTGCTGCAACAACAAATGGAGGAGCTACGCCTACCTATCATTGGAAGTTAAATGGCAATAATGTTGGAGCCAATTTGCCAACTTATACGCATCCTTCATTAAGTAATGGTGCTATAATTACCTGCGAATTAGCTTCAAGTATTACTTGTGCCGCCCCGGTTGTGAGTAATGTAATTACTATGACTGTAGGCAATATTTTAGCTCCAAGCATTAGCATTACAGCCGATCCTTCTGATAATGTTTGTTCCGGAACAAGCGTAACATTTAATCCGACACCGGTAAATGGCGGAGCAAGCCCAAGTTATGAATGGTTCTTGAATGGAGTTTCGCAAGGAGTAAGCCCAACTTTTGTTTCAAATACGTTAGTTACAGGAGATTATGTTAATGTTGAAATGACTAGTTCATTGGCATGTGCTGTACCTACTACTGCTAATAGTAATACAATTACAATGACTGTTAACCCAACAGTTTCACCTACTATTAGTATTGCAGGAAATCAAAATAACCTATGTACATCAGGTTATGTTTTTACCAGCTCTATTACAAACGGTGGCGCCACCCCAACATATCAGTGGAAAAGAAATGGTGTTAACGTAGGAACAAATAGCCCTACTTTTACCGCTAACAACCTATTGAATGGTGATGTGATTACTTGTGAAATGGCTTCTAGCTTGATATGCCCTGTTCCGACAATTGCTGTTAGTAACTCCATAGTTATTAATTTGACGGGGGCTGTTACAAATTGGTTAGGACTTACCTCTGATTGGAGTGTAGGCTCACCACTTAATTGGGATAATGGATACCCATCAAGCAACACTACTGCTGTTATTTCTACCGGTACACCATTTAGCCCTGTTATTAATGGCTCGGTTGAATGTTTTAATTTAGTGATTAACACCGGTGCTTCATTGACCGTTAACGGAGTAAATCAGCTAGCGGTTTACGGAAGATTTATTAATGATGGAACATTTAATTCAAACTTTGGTTCTGTTGAATTTTTGAGTTGTTCAGGAAGCACAGCTCAACCACATGAAATAACAACTAATACAGGAGTTAAAACAACTTTCTTTAACCTTGAATTAAATGATGCAGTAGGGTTAAACTTATATTCAGACATAGACCTTGTAGGAACCTTAACGCTTACTAATGGTACCTTTACCAATACAGGGGAAGATGTTGTATTCTTATCTACAGCATCGGGTACTGCTCGTTTAGCTGCTGTACCAACAGGGGCCAATTATGTAGGTAATATTACAATGCAGCGCTTTGCACCCGGACCAATTACCGGTTGGGCTCAATTAGGAACTCCTATTATTGGTTCAACTATAGCTCAATGGCAAGATGATTTTGCTACTTCGGGCTTTTTGGGATCTACAGGATGGGCCGGTGGATTTATTTCTGTATATACTTATGATGAAACAGTTCCCGGATTCTTTGATGCACCTGCTGCTTATGTTCCTGCTACCAATGTTACCAATAACGTACCTGTTGGAAAAGGCTTTTGGGTGTATTTAGGTACTGGTTTTGGTACAACATCTGACATAACCATAGATGTTACCGGTCAACCACACATAGGTGATTTTGATTTTGGAGTTACTTTTACCAATAGCGGATTCCCTGATGATGACGGCTATAGTTTAATTGCTAACCCTTATCCTAGCGCCATAAATTGGGATTCGCCAAATTGGACAAAAACAAATATTAACGATGCTATTTATATGTATCAGGCCGATAATGGTCAATATGCTAGTTATGTTGGTGGGGTAGCTACTAATGGAGGTTCTAAGTATATTGCATCTTCACAAGGTTTCTTTATTCAGGCCAATGCTGCCGCTCCGGTTCTGAGAACTACGGAAGGGGTTAAAACTTCTGCAAATCCGGTGTTGATTAAAGAAGCTGAACCTTTAAATATAATTCGTATTAAAGTTGAAGGAAATGATGTAAACGATGAAACTGTGGTTAGACTTACTAATGAAGCTACAGTTAACTTTGATGGTAGCTTTGATGCTAAAAAGATGGCAAGTGATAAACCTCAGAACCCTACCTTAAGCTCTGTTGTCAATGGCAAAGACTTATCTATTAACAGCTTACCATTTAGCGGTAATGAAATTGTTATTCCAATCAGATTAATTGTTGGAATTGGCGGCATGTATCAGTTTACTTGGACCGGTACAGAAAGTTTTGCAGAAGGAAGCTGTTTTGTTTTGGAGGATTTGGATAAGGGAATAAAAACAGTATTGGAAGAAGGTGGTTCGTATTATTTTAACGCTAATATTGGGTACCGCGAACCTCGTTTCTTATTACATATCAATACCCCGCTACCTTACGAATCTACCAACACCAATTGTAGTAATGCCAACAGTGGTAGTATTACGGTTACAAATGCCGGAAACACCGCAAGTACCGTAAAATTATTAAATTATGACGGTACAGTTAAGGCTGTGGCTCAGGTTAATGGTTCATATACCTTTGATAATCTTGCCGAAGGAACTTATCAATTAAGTTACCCGTCAAGTAGTGTTTGTGGAGATGTTAATCAAACCATAGTAATTGGCTCAGATAAAAACATAAGTGCTCAATTTGAGGTTTCTGCTGAGGATATTACTGTTGATCAGTCTGTAGTATTTACTGCTAAGACCGGAAAAAATTCTAATGTGAAGTGGGATTTTGGTGATGGTACTATTGTTAACGGACAAGTAAAAGTTACACATCAATATAATCAGGCAGGTAATTATACCGTAAGTTTATATAACGAAAATGGTGACTGTAATGAAACCGAAACAATAGCGTTACAAGTAAAAGATAGGGTTACTGCTTCAAATACTATGAATGTAACACAACGCAATGGAAGTTATTATGCCGAGTTTGATTTTAACCAAGAGGCACAAGTTGATATTACCATTATCAACAGCTTAGGTCAAGAAATAGCCGAGACCCAACATTTTACCGGAAAGAAAGGGGTTGTAAAACTCAATCTCGATGGTGTTGCTGAAGGTATTTATTACATAAGCATGAGAAAAGACAATGAATTGTTTACCAAGAAGATTGTTAAATAAATAGTTCGTTTGCTGTTATTTTTAAGGAGGCTGTTTTTTTAAAAACAGCCTCCTTCTTATTTATAGAACTTTAGCAAAATATTACCTAAAAATTTAGTATATTTGAAATCAGTATTTAAGGTATGAATAATTACGATTTACTCATCTCTAAGTTAGATGAGTTTGTTAGAAAGTATTATAAAAATAAACTGATACGAGGTGCAATATATTGCGCCTCTTTACTTCTATTGTCATATCTGTCGGTTACACTTTTGGAATACTTCGGTAATTTTGGTATAGTAGTGCGTACGGTGTTATTTTACGGTTTTATTCTCTCTGCATTTGTAGTTATTGGATTTTGGGTGGTTATTCCTTTAACCAAACTATATAGGTTAGGCAAGATTATCTCACATCAGCAGGCTGCTATTATCATTGGTCAACACTTTAATCATATTAACGATAAATTAACCAATGTACTGCAATTAAAAGAAAATGCAGCAAACAATAATCAAGGTTCATCACAATTAATTGAAGCAGCCATTAATCAAAAAATATCGGAGCTTAAACCTATTCCTTTCAGTTCGGCTATTGATTTAAAGCAGAATAAGAAATATTTAAAATATGCTTTAACTCCATTGCTTATTATTTTAGCCTTAATGATTGCCTCGCCTAAGGTTCTTACCGAAAGTACCAAGCGTATTGTGGCACATGAAACTTATTTTGAAAAACAAAGCCCTTTTACTTTTAATATTGAGAATGATAATTTAAAAGCTATTGAACAACAAGATTTTGAATTAAAAGTTAAAGTTACAGGCACTGAAATTCCTGATGTGGCCTATATTGTCATCAATAATAACCAATATAGACTTGATAAAAGCGACAAATTACATTTTAGTTATTTATTTAAAAACATCCCTAAATCCATCACATTTAAACTATTTGCCGATGGTTTCTATAGCAAAGAATATACATTAGAAGCTTTACCTAATCCTTCTTTGTTGAGTTTTAATGTACATTTGGATTATCCCGGGTATTTGCAAAAAAAGAGTGAAGAACTACAGAATACAGGTGATTTAATAATACCGGCCGGAACAAAGGTAACTTGGAGTTTTTATACCAAAAACACCGAAGAATTGGGATTGAAATTTAAGGAGCAAATAGTACCGGTAAAAAAGGTAGGCGAAAATAATTTCAGGTATTCTCAATCTTTTCATCAAAATGAAGGTTATTCCATAAACACTTCCAATAATTTTATCAAGGGGAAAGATGCTGTTAGCTACACTATTGAAGTTGTTCCTGATGCCTATCCAAGTATTAATGTTGAGGAACGACCTGATAGTAATTCATCAAAGCATATTTACTTTAAAGGAGAAATAAAAGATGATTACGGTTTTTATGATGTAAGTTTTGCCTATAAAAAATTTAATGCCGACTCCTCAATTACTGCATCTAAAGAAAAGAAGATACAAATACCCATAAACAAGCAAAGTACTCAAGATAATTTTTTTTACCATTGGGACTTAAATAAGTTAGACCTACAGATGGGCGACAGTTATGAGTATTACTTTGAAGTACGCGATAATGATGCCTTGAACGGTTACAAAATTGCTCGCTCGCAGAAAATGGTTTACAAGGCTCCAACCATGAAAGAATTAGCAGCGCAGGCCGAAAAAGAAAATCAAAAAATAAAGAATGAGTTAAGCGCCTCGGTACAACAAGCTAAAGACTTGCAGCGCGAAATGAATGAAATAAACAAGAAACTGATAGAAAAGAAAAATCTCAATTTTGATGAGATTAAAAAGATGAGAGATTTGATTGAAAAGCAGAAAGATCTTCAGGACAGAGTTGAACAAATACAAAAAGAGAATAAACAAAATCAGGAAAAGCAGAACGAATTTAAGAACCCTGATGAGCAATTGCTTGAAAAGCATCGTCAGTTAGAAGAACTGATGAAAAATATTTTGTCGGAGGAAATGAAGGAAAAATTAAAAGAGTTGGAGAAGTTGCTCGAAAAACTAGATAAGGAAAAGACACAAGATGCACTTGAAAAGTTGAATATGGATACCAAAGATATGGAGAAAGAACTAGATCGAACTCTTGAGATTTTTAAAAAAATGGAGGTTGAGCAGAAGATGGACGATATTGTAAAAGATATTGATAAATTAAGTGAAGAACAAAAGCAACTATCTGAAAAGACCGAGAATAAACAAGAGAGCCCAGAAGAATTACAGAAGCAACAAGAAGAATTGAATAAGAAATTTGAAGACCTGAAGAAAGAAATGGAAGATTTGGAAAAGAAAAACGCTGAGCTTGTAGATCCGCTGAGCCTGCCGGATACCAAGAAACAAAAAGAAGAGATTGAAAAAGATATGAAAGATAGTAAAGAGCAGCTTAACCAAAAACAAAATAAGAAAGCTTCAAAAAGCCAGAAGAATGCTGCCCAAAAAATGGATGAAATGAGTATGCAAATGAAAATGGCACAGAAAGAAAACGAAGATACGTCAGAAGATGAGCAAGCATTACGTCAAATTTTGGAGAACCTACTATCGGTATCATTTACACAAGAAGCCTTGATGAATAATGTAAAAAGTGTAGATAGAATGAACCCTCAATACCTCAAGATGGTTCAGGAGCAGAAGAAAATTAAAGATGATGCCAAAATGATTGAAGACTCTTTGTTTGCATTAAGCAAAAGACAACCCAAAATACAATCATACGTAAATCGCGAGATTGCCGATGTAAACAGCAATATGGCCAAAGCCTTGAACTATATGGAAGCCAGAAACATTGGCGAGGCAGCCTCAAGGCAGCAATATGTAATGACTGCAATTAATAACTTAGCTTTATTATTAAGCGAATCGTTACAACAAATGCAGCAACAAAACCAGCAAAATAAAAATTCAAAACCGGGTTCGGGAAGCTGTTCAAAACCCGGAGGTGCCGGCAAAAAGCCTTCCATGAGCAAAATGAAAAGTATGCAAGATCAAATCAATAAACAAATTGAAAAGTTAAAAGAGCAGATGGCTAAGGAGAAATCTCAGCAAGGAGAAAAAGGAAAAGAAAAAGGAAAAGATAAGCCCGGGGGGCAAGGCGGAATGAGTGAGAGCTTAGCTAAGCTTGCTGCCCAACAGGAAGCCTTACGCAGAGAACTACAAAAAGCTGCCGACCAAATTGAGAAAGACGGCAAACAAGGAAACGGAGGTTTAAAGAAAATTGCTGAGGAAATGGAAAAAACCGAGAACGATTTAGTGAATAAAATGATAAGTCAGGAAACTTTAAGACGCCAGCAAGATATTTTAACCCGTTTGTTAGAGGCCGAAAAAGCTGAGCGGGAGCGAGAGTTGGACGAAAAAAGAGAATCACAGGAACAAAAAAATGAAATTTTTCGTAACCAAAATGAATTTTTTGAGTATAATATGCTAAAACAAAAAGAAGCGGAGATGTTACAAACTATTCCGCCATCGTTAAACCAATTTTATAAAAACAAGGTAAATGAGTATTTCAACAACTTTAATTAACCCTAAAAATGCCTATGAAATGATAACCGACCAATCTGTAAAATTTGCTTCAAACTATGAAAATCTCTCGGTTGCAGAGAAGCTCATTAATGATATTAGTGAGTTTTATAAGCTTCCGGAGGATTACTATGGCAATATTTTGGTGGCAGTTACCGAGGCAGTTAACAATGCTATTCAGCATGGAAATAAATCAAATCCTGATAAGAGTATTGAGCTTACCTTCAAGAAGGAAGATGATACTCTTCATTTTATAGTTAAAGATGAAGGAGATGGTTTTGATTATGAAAATGTGCCCGACCCTACCGATCCGGCAAATATTGAAAAAATAAATGGGAGAGGTGTTTTTTTAATGAAACATTTGGCCGATAATATTGAGTTTTTGGATAATGGAAAAGCTGTTCAACTCGACTTTCAAATTAAGCAATCATATAATTGAATTTAGTTGCAGTGAAGGAAAAAATAAAAACTTCCATTCATTTTAATAACGCTGATAATAATTATTCGGTTAAAAATAGAAACATACTGAAGCAATGGATATGTCAAATTGCGGGTAGTTATAACTGTTCAGTTGCACAGATTGACTTTATTTTTTGTTCTGATGATTATTTGCTTCAGATCAATCGTCAATTTTTAAATCACAATACCCTTACTGATATTATTACTTTCGATTATTCTTTTTCTCAAAAAATTAAGTGTGCAAACACAATAATTTCTGGCGAAATTTATATTAGCATTGACAGGGTTAAAGAGAATGCGGTAAAATTTGGAAATTCTATGGTGCAAGAATTACATAGGGTTATAATACACGGAATTCTGCATTTGTGCGGGTTGAAAGATAAGTTAAAGGACGACCAACATAAAATGCGGAAAGCTGAAGATAAAGCTCTTTTAACTCTTGAGCAACTTTTTATAGAGTATCATCAAAGGGTTTCTTCTAATTAATTCTATTATTATTTTAAGTTTACAATATGATAAAAAAAATACTTATACTCTTTATTTTACTAACAACAATCTATTTTCCAACGTTTACTTATGCCCAATTACAAAATGCATCTTTTGAAGATTGGGATAATGGTTATCCTGTAGGTTGGATAACCTCTGAAATTTATGATCCGGGAACAGCTGTTCAATCAACCGATGCCCATTCAGGCAATTTTGCTTTGAAGCTAAGTACTTATATTGATAGTATTGGCGATGAAATATCACCTGCAGCCATATATAACTTCCCTTTAACTACTTTACCCGAAATTTTTAGCTGTTGGGTAAAAGGAAGTTTGAATGGAAATAATACTTTCAGAGCCTCATTCGATTTAATTAATGCCGACTCGATATCTGATATTATTGCACATGGAGAGAATGAATTTATTGCTTTAAACAACGTTTATCAATACAAGTTCATGAATATCTTGCCTTTTACCGCACCATCTTTATTGGGAACAGCAACCATTTACTTAACCATTGAGACAAATAACACCAATAATCCTAATACCCAGCCTTCTTATATTATTGTTGATGATTTGTATATAGGACCTGATAATAGTGGGGCTGCAGCAGTAAATAATTTGGGTAAAGAATCTCATATAGTGGAAAAATTATATCCAAACCCTGCCAATGATATAGCCTATTTGGTTTTTAATATCGAGCACCAAGGGGCTCATGTTTCACTAAAAGTATTTGATTTATTGGGAAATGAAGTTCAGGAAGTATTTAATAGCAATATGTACAAGGGGAAGTATAAAGCAGAGATTAATACATCCGAACTTAAGCGTGGAGTTTATTTTTGTAAGCTAAATATTAACGGAACAATATTTAGCGCTAAGTTTGTAAAAGCTTAAATTTTCTTTTTAGCATCAATATTAGCCCTTATAGTAAATACATGAGAAAGCAGACCTACCTGCTGTCCTACGTTGGTTAAGGCGTAATCTAAAGTAATATTATAAATTTTTACACCAACCCCAAAATTAGGTTGGGCTGTTTGAATAATTACATTGTTTTGCTCTTTTACTTCCTGAATATTGTTTATTCCGGCTCTCAGAAATACAAGTTTATTATAGTCTAACTCCAGACCAAAGTGGGGGTCAATGCTAATTACTTTAGATTTAATCATTACATTTCTTTTTCCATCAGTAGTTACATCTAAATCTAAAGAAGGAGTGGCACTAAACTTCTTAAACTTAAAGCAATAAGAAATACCCGGAATAATTTTAGGCAAGGTAACTTCCATACTGTTTACCGGAATTTCGTTACCGGTTTGGGTAAATATTTCTTTTGTTCTTTCACTTAAGGAGTAACTCCAAGCATTATAGGTTCCGGTTATATCTCTAAGCATTAAGCCTACCTTTAAGTTATTTTTCTGATATTGCAAACCTGCATCAACACCAAAGCCCCACGAGTTAGCAAAATCTCCAATAAGCCTGCGTACTACTTTGGCATTAGCGCCAAAACTCAACCCTGGGTAAGCAAGCTTTCGTGAATAGGAACCCATAAAGGCATAATCGGCAGCCGAGAAAGTAGTAATACGATTATAATCTATTTGTCCATTACTGTTAATCAGTTCGGTGGTGTTAGGAATATCGTCCACTCCAAAACGAATAACACTAAAAGCTGCTACCGATGAACTGTCGATTCGTTTAGATACAGCACCATAATCATACTTTGCAATACCGGCAAAATATTCGGAGTGCATAAATGCGGCCTGCATATTATTTTCAATATGAATTAAACCGGCAGGATTCCAGTATGCCGCACTAACATCGTTAACGGTTGAAGAAACTGCTTTGCCTACGCCAAGCGCCTGCGAACCAACACCAATAGCCAGAAACTCGTTGCTGTACTTGGGGGCTTGAGCATAAACACTACTAAACAATGTAAGTATTCCAAGAAGCAGTGTTAATCTTTTATTCATCAGTATTTCTTAATGGTTTAATTAAACGCAAAAATAATTTTATTATTGCATTTTGAACTTATTATTGAAAAATATTAAGAAAATATACAATATAATCTTATTGTTGCAATAGTTACAAAGAATTTGAATTATAGTTAAGATGGCGGAAATAGTGAAACAATTAAAAGTCCTGGAAGAATTACAGTGTTGTAATGTTATTTATTTTTCTGATGGATTATTTCCTGTAAAGCGGGTATGGGCTAAAGGATTATATTCAAGAAATGATAATACTGCTTTTTTTACAGCCTGCATTGGTTTTACTTTGATACGGTATTTTGATGCATTAAACGAAAATGAAAAAGAGATTGTGCAAGGGATACTGGAAAGGATGAGAAAGAGTTTTTATTTATTTAGAAATAAAGACGGGGAAGCATCATATAACTTCTGGGAAACGCGCTTTGGGAAACAATTTCCCGGAGGGTATTTGGCTCACCATTTTATGTTCTTTATGATTCCTGATGATATTGATGATAGTTCAATGATACATTTGGTTTTAAAGCACAGTGAGCAAGAGAGGATAGAACTGAAGGAAAAAATGACGCGCTATGCCATTGGGAATTTAAAATGGCCCGATATGCCGGTTAAAGGGTATGAGAAACTAAAACCCTACAATACATTTTTTGTTAAGAAAATGCGCTCGGCCTTTGATGTTTGCGCTTTGTGTAATACCCTGTACTTTGTGTATTATTATCAATTGCCGTTAAATGAGCAAGATGAAGATAGTTTGAAGGTTATATTACGCTGTATTCAGGAAAAAGATTTTATTAATAATCCTCATTCAGTTTCTCCTTATTACCCTTACACCGTTTTGATCATATATCACGTAGCACGTTTAATGGCAGATTTAAAAATTGAAACATTAGAGCCGTTAAGAGCCGAGTTGGTACAATATTGCAAGGAATTTATAAAATCTTCGAGAAACAAAGTTGAACGATTGATACTGGCCATTTGTATAGCCAAATTAAATCATGAAATTATTATTATTGAAGAACCATCAGCGGCCGAAAAAGATAAATACGTATTTTTTGTTGCAGGTTTGTTGGGTGAGGTTTCGCCAAAGTGGTTGAGATTATTTTCCTATCATCCCAAAACACATATAAAATATAGATGCCGTGCTTATGCAGAGGTTTTATGGTTAGAATATATATTGTTGCGCAAACGATATTTTGTTAGCTCAACCAAGAACAGTTGAGATTAATTTATTAAAACATTTATTGTAGTATAATCATTAAAAATATTGCAAATGAAAGAAAGCACTTTTACCATAAACCACAGGCTTAAAAGTTTTATGTATGCCTTTAACGGAATAAAAGTTCTGCTAAAAGAAGAACCTAATTTTATTATTCATTTTATATTGGCACTACTTGCTGTTATTATCTCTTGGGTATTACAGGTTAGTACATGGGAGTGGGTAGCAGTAATATTTTGTATTGCTATTGTTTGGGTTGTAGAGGCTATAAATACAGTTGTTGAGAATATGGCTGATTTTGTGTGTCCTGAAAAGAATGAAAAAATAAAAAGAATAAAAGATGTTTCGGCAGCTGCTGTATTGATAAGTGCCATAGCAGCAATGATTGTTGGTTTAATAATTTTTCTTCCTAAAATATTATTAATGGTTGTATAGGTAAAAAGAAACAGTATAGAATAATTTAGAATAGTATTAAAATAAAAGTTTTAACAATTGAGTTGGAGAATTGACTTTGTAATTTAAAAAAATATTTTTTAGTATTGCTAAAAATAAATCCATTTCTGCTATGCCAAAAGTTTCGCAAATTACCAAAGGCATCTTAATTCAGGTCGAACCATTGTTCAGTGAATTATATTCAAATGCAGATGCTCAGAATTTTGTATTTATCTACAAAATAACTATTCAAAACAATACCGATTTTACTTGTAAACTTGTAAGTAGAAAATGGGAAATTTTTGACTCTATTAATCATCACAGTGAAGTAGAAGGCGATGGAGTAATAGGCAAACAACCTATAATTACTCCCGGAGAAGTTTATAGTTATGAATCGTATTGTCCTCTACGTTCGGAAGTAGGCTATATGAAAGGTATATTTAACATGTTTCGTTTAGATAATAATACCTACTTTGAGGTGGTTATTCCGCAATTTGAGTTGATAGCAAAACAACGCTTAAATTAATTGCCTTAGACAATACCTGTTGATTTTGTGTTTCCTGAACTTATAAAATGTGGCAAAATATTTGTATATACATCATAAAAGACATGATGAAAGTATTTGCATTAACTTCTGCCATAATCCTTACGGGTATTATAAATACGCAAGCTCAAATAAAATTACCCAAGCAGGTTGTTGAAAACTCAACTGTTAATTCTGTTATCGGGGGGAGTAACCATAGTAACTTAAGCGAATCGCAAATTATACAAGGTTTAAAAGAAGCTTTAAAGGTAGGTACAAACAATGCCGTTGGTATAGTTTCTAAGACAGACGGGTATTTAAAAAACCCTTCGATTAAAATACCATTTCCGCCCGAAGCTAAGAATGTTGAGTATGCCGTAAGACAAGTTGGTTTTGACAAGCAAGCCAATGACTTTATAAAAGCCTTAAACAGAGCCGCTGAAGATGCTGCTAAAAGTGCAACACCCATTTTTGTTCAAGCTTTAAATGAAATGACTTTTAGTGAAGCCAAAAATATATTGAAGGGTAATGAAACTGCCGCAACACAATATATGGCCAATAAAACTACCGATAATTTAGTAAAGGCATTTAAACCAATAGTTCAAAAAAGTATAGAAAAAACTGAAGTTACCAAGTATTGGCAGACAGTAGCCCAAAAATATAATCAATTGCCGCTTACACAAAAAGTAAATCCTGATTTGGAACTATATGTTACCAATAAGGCCATAGAAGGGCTTTTTAAGATGATAGGCGAGGAAGAAACAAAAATAAGAAAAGACCCCGCAGCACGTGTAAATGATATATTAAAGAATGTTTTTGGGTCATAGCAGCTTTGAAAATAATAGTATTAAAATAAATTAAATATGATTACCATTTTTCATAAAAATACTTGTAGTACAAGCAGAAAGGTTTTAGATATTCTTAAGAACTCAGAGAAAGAATACAAAATTATTGAATATATGAAAACCCCACCAACAGCAGATGATATACGTTCATTGGTTAAGAAGTTGAATATCCCTGCCGAGAAATTAGTAAGAAAAAAGGAAACTCTTTATAAAGAGAAGTATGCAGACAAAAACCTGACTGAAGAACAGTATATTGAAATTATGGCCCAACATCCTGAACTGATTGAAAGGCCAATATTAGTGAAGGGTAACAAAGCTGTAATTGGACGTCCGGTGGAGATAGTAGCTGAATGGTTAGGCTAAGTGAATTTATTCCTGAGTTATTTGTGTATCGGTAGGGGTTTTTGAAATAAATTGCTCTTTATAAATATTAACCATCAGTAAGAAGTAGGAGATTAATAAGGGGCCAAAAATGATGCCCGGAAGCCCAAACAATTTAAGCCCTAAGATTACTCCCATTACGGTAATTAAGGGATGTACATCGGCAAATTTCTTTTGAAACACAAAGCGCAGTACATTGTCAATCATAGAAATAATTAAGATACCATAAACCATTAAGGCAAGAGCCTGGTATTTATCACCTTGCGAATAGAGCAATAATGCCGATGGAATCCATATTAAGGCGCCCCCAACCATTGGGATAAATGAAAATATTCCGGTAATCATACCCCAAAAGAGAGGCTCAGGCAAGCCAAAAATCCAATAGCCTAAAGCAGCCACCAAACCTTGTAGGACAGCTAGTATAGGTGCTCCCAAAACATTGCTTAAAGTTTGTGCTTTAAGCTCCTCGGTGAATAGAATTAGCTCGTTGTTTTTAACAGGAATAATTTTTTTAATAAAAATTTCTAAATAACCGGTGTTACTAAGCAAATAGTATAAGAACAAAAGCATAATCCCTATATCGCCCAGAATGGACACTGATTGGCCTAAGATTTGTGTAATATAGTTGGCTGCCTCACTTTGCAGTTTTTTTATGTTTTCATCGCTAACCAAACGCTGACCGCTAATTTCATATATCTTATCATCTAAGTTTTGCAATGTTTGCGTAATTACACTCGTATCACTAAAAAGATGCTGTAACTTAGGAATAAACATATTGAAAACTAAAATCAAAGGAACAAGAATAATAATAATGCTAAAAAGCATTATGACAAGCGATGTTAGGCCTCTTTTCCACTTTCTTTTTTCAATTAAATATTTAGTTAGGGGCTTAAATAACACGTAAATAATAACAGCTCCCAGAAAATCGGCAAAGAAATTTATTAATGTAAAAAAGATGATAGAGCCAACCGTAACAAGGCATGCCAGAAGGAATATCTGATTGAACAGGTCGGAATTAATTTTTTTAAACATCGCTGAGCTTGTTTAGTAAGAAATAACAAAGTTATTCTATCTGTTTGATAAATTATCGTTTAGAATTGAAAAAGTCGGTTAAAATTTTTGAACAAGGTTGTTCCATTATACCCCCCTTAATTTGAGTTTTAGGATGCAGAATATTTGTTTGCAGTTTTGAAAACCCTCTTTTGGTATCGGGTGCGCCATATATAACCTGTTTGAGTTGTGCCCAATAAATAGCTCCGGCACACATAATGCAAGGCTCCAGAGTTACATATAGGGTACATTCATTCAGATATTTTCCACCCAAATGATTGGCTGCTGCAGTTATTGCCTGCATTTCTGCATGAGCAGTTACATCGTTTAGGCTTTCGGTTAGGTTATGTGCACGGGCTATTATTTGGTTTTGACAAACAATGACAGCTCCTACCGGGACTTCATCGGCATCATAAGCCTTCTGCGCCTCCTTATAGGCTTCGCGCATAAAATAATCATCGGTAAATAAATTCAGTATTGGCTCTGTACTCATTGCTTTATTTTTTTCTTTACCAACCCTTGTTCTAGCGCAATTGTAAGGGCAGTATTAAGCTGTAATATATTAGTGTTTAGCCTTTGGGCAATTTCAAGTGGTGTATGGTTTACTTCACTCAATGTAATAATGCTCAACAAATATATCAAATCATCATTCATAATTCCGGCACCGCCTTTTTCAGGGTAAAGTTTTCTTTTACCTAACATGGGTTCGCCATACAGCAAGGCCGGCTCAATAGGCTGATTCATTTCCATAGCCTGACAAATATCGTTAAGTAAACAAACAACTTCTTTTAAAGCTGAAAAATCAATTACCTTTTTATTATCTAAACTGGTGTGATACTCAGGATAAATCTTGTAAGGTGTACGCATTATGGTACCTACCGGAAAATTGAAACCCGGAGAGCAGTATTGTCTTTCATCGCTTCCGCCAACCCTAAAATCTCTTATTACGCTATTGGGGTATTTTGTTTCTAAAAAATGTTGCATCATATTGTCGGCAATAGTATTGGTGCGCTTACTTAGCTGATAGGTTATTTTTCCATTATCGCCACAACAAGTTAAAACATAGCCTGCCACAATATTGTTTTTTAGAGCATGCCCATGTCGAGCCAAAAAAGCTATTACACCTATAGTTTCGGGGGCTAAAACAAAACGATAGGTATAATATCTGTTTTCTTTTTTAGCTAATTTCTTGTAGAGAAAGGCCAAAGCTAAAGGCCCCGACAACTCGTTATTAGCCATACTCGGATGGCATAAATAGGAGCTGAATATAATTTCCTTGTTTGAGCTGCCTTTTAAAACATATTGCCCATAGGTTAATGAACCGTTCTGTAAGCTGCTGTCAATGTACACTTTATAGCTGCCCTGTTGAGGTAAATTTTTATATTCGTTGTAAGTTATACAAAAACCCCATGTTTCTTTGTAGTAAGTAGTTAAATAGGGTATAGCATCAGGTTTATCGGGCAATGTATGTAAATGGTTTTTAAGTTCGTCCCATCCCATTTCTTTATTTACAGAGATACTGTAATTCATAATGTGCAGGTTGTTTACCTTAAATTCGGCTATTTTTTTTCCGTCAGGAGTAACAATATAGGCGTCATTAATGTTCCATTCTTTTGGAATTTTCCAGTCGAGCACCTGTGTATCGGTAGGTACTTCTGTAAGCTCTAAGGGAATTATTTCTTGTAGTATTTTGAAACTTTGTCTTAAACCGTTCCCTGTTATACTTCTGCAAATAGGCCACAAAGTATCAAAATATTGTTCTAGTAATTTTTCCATATATAAATATTAAAATACACACACTGCAAATATAGTGTTTAGAGCATTAAAAACAGAAGTAAGTAAATACAAGTTAAGGCTATTTATATTTATAGGGATAAGGGAAATGAAATTTAGTTTTGTATTTTGTAAAGATAAATAAAAGCCTACTTTTGAAACGAATAATCAAGTAGCCTATGAAAGTGTATTTTCCACATTTAAACACGCTTCGTTTTTTTGCTGCTTTGTTAGTATTTGTACATCATGTAGAGATGTATAAAAAACTCTTTAGTTTAAATAACTTTTTTGATAACTCTACAATACAGCTAATGGGTAAGATTGGTGTTACCTTATTTTTTGTGCTGAGTGGTTTTTTAATTACTTATTTGTTAATAGCAGAGGAGAAAGAGCATGGGTTTATCAGTATTAAAGCTTTTTATATACGTAGAATTAAACGGATATGGCCTTTGTATTTTTTATTAATCATACTTGCATTTTTTGTGTTGCCACAAATTTCATGGATGAACTTACCGGGGCATAACAATGAGCACTTTTATACGAAGCTTGCTTTTTTTGTGCTGATGATGCCTAATGTTATTCATGCATTGGGTGCAGGAGTTGCTTATGCTACACCGGCCTGGTCAATTGGGGTAGAAGAGCAGTTTTATTTAATATGGCCTTGGTTAATGAGATATGTAAGAAATAAAATGAACATAGTACTCGGGGTTATTTTATTTTATTTGGTGGTAAAATATACATTAGCCTGGAATACAGATGTTGAATTTATTAATCAATTAAATAAAATATGGAACTTGTTTCCTATTGATAATATGGCTGTTGGCGGATTTTTTGCCATTGCATTTCATTATCATTATTCAGGCATTATTGCTTTTGTACAAAATAAATGGTTGCAAATTGCAGTATGGATAACCACAATTTCCCTAATAATTTCAGGGAAGAGTCTGGGATTTTTTCATTATCAGATTTACGCAGTATTATTTGGACTAATTATATTTAACTTGGCACTTAATAAAAACAGTATAGTTCAATTCCGTTCGGATATTATTGAATATTTAGGGCGAATTTCTTATGGTATTTATATGTATCATTCTATTACTATTGTTGTGTGTATTAAACTGCTTATGCACTTTGCCATCTTTAATCAAGTGCTTTTATATTTGCTAAGTTTATTGATGACTATAGGAGTTTCGGCCTTATCATACGAGTTTTTTGAAGTAAAAATTACAGGAAAAAGAAAGTAGTTACTTGAAATATGGTTTCTGTAAATACAGGAGAATAGGTATGCTGAGGCAGAATAACAATTTTTAAGCCCTTTAGCCCAAATGCTTTTGTATATTTGTGATAAATAATAATACTATGGAAAATACCACAACAGAAAAAGTAAATTGCCTTATTATAGGTTCGGGACCCGCAGGATATACCGCTGCAATATATACCGCCCGTGCAGATATGAAACCGGTTATGTATCAGGGATTGCAACCGGGTGGACAATTAACCATAACTACTGAAGTAGAAAATTTTCCCGGATATCCTGATGGAGCACAAGGGCCTCAAATGATGGAGGATTTTAAGAAGCAAGCCGAAAGATTTGGCACTGACATTCGTTGGGGCATGGTTACATCTGTTGATTTCAGCAGCTATCCGCATAAAGTTGTTGTTGACGAAAAACATCATATTGAAGCTAATGCGGTAATTATTGCTACCGGAGCATCGGCCAAGTGGTTAGGATTACCTTCCGAGAAAAAGTTGAATGGTTTTGGTGTGTCGGCCTGTGCAGTATGTGATGGTTTCTTTTTTAAAGGTCAAGATGTGGCTATTGTTGGTGCCGGTGATACGGCAGCCGAAGAGGCTTCATATTTGGCCAAACTTTGTCGAAAAGTATATATGTTGGTAAGAAGAGATGAAATGAGAGCCTCAAAAGCCATGCAACATAGGGTACAAAACACTGCTAATATTGAAATTTTATACAACCACAGCACTGTTGAAATTTTGGGAGAACAAGGAGTTACCGGAGTAAAGGTATTTAATACCAAAACCAATCAGGAAAGAATATTAGATATTACCGGTTTCTTTGTGGCTATTGGTCATGAGCCTAATTCAAAAGAGTTTAAGCCATATTTGAATATGGATGAAAATGGTTATATTTTAACTGTTCCCGGAAGTACGCGTACCAATGTTGAAGGTGTTTTTGCCTGTGGAGATGTGCAAGATCATATTTATCGACAAGCTGTAACAGCAGCAGGTAGTGGTTGTATGGCTGCTTTAGATGCTGAAAGATTTTTAGCAGCCAAAGGCTTGCATTAATATACTTTAAACAATATGCCATTTTAGGGGAAGTTCCCATGAGCTTGATGGGTTTTGCTATTGAAAGTGGGCGGATGTTTTAAGAATAGGGTATTACTCATATTTTGAAGTAGAGAAACAATAATACGGGCAGAAAGCAGTTAATGAATATATCTATAAAAGGATGCAAAAAAAATTCATAACCAATTTAGCACTTCTGTTGTTATTGAATCTTTTGATAAAGCCTTTTTGGATTTTAGGAATTGACCGTACCGTTCAAAACACAGTAAGTCCGGAAGAGTATGGTTTGTTTTATGCCTTGTTTAATTTCTCTTTTCTTTTTAATATTCTGCTCGACTTTGGAATAACCAATTTCAATAACAAGAATATTGCACAAAACAATCACTTATTACAAAAACATTTATCGGGAATTATCATATTACGGTTTTTGTTAGGTGTTTTGTATGTCTTTATTACCATGCTTTTCGGGTATTTTGTGGGATACAACAGTTATCAGCTTAAGCTATTGCTGATTATGACCTTTAATCAATTTCTGGCTTCATTTATTTTATATATACGAAGTAATTTATCGGGTTTGCACTTGTTTAAAACCGATAGTATAATATCGGTCCTAGACCGATTAATTATGATTGCCATTTGTGCACTCCTGTTATGGGGTGGCGTAACCGGAAGTCAGAATCCTTTTAAGATTGAATGGTATATTTACAGCCAGACTATTGCCTATGTGATATCGGCCATAATTTCAATGTTTATAGTTTGGGAGAAAGCCCGGTTTAGAAAATTACAATGGAATAAAGCCTTTTTTATAATTATTCTAAAACAAAGCTATCCTTATGCCATATTGGTTTTACTGATGACTTTTTATAACCGAATTGATGCTGTAATGCTTGAGCGTATGTTGATTGACGGTAAAGAACAGTCGTCAGTGTATGCATCTGCTTATCGACTATTAGATGCATCAAATATGATTGCTTACTTATTTGCAGGATTACTGCTTCCTATATTTGCACGTATGATAAAGCTTAAGCAAAACATTGAAGAGATGGCAAAACTCTCATTCTCCTTATTGTTTATGCTTTCGGTTTGTGTGGCTATGTTTTCGTATTTTTATAATTACGATATTATGAATTTACTCTATCATCACCATACCAACGAGTCGGCTCCGGTTTTTTCGATATTAATGTTTTGCTTTGTGTTTGTATCAACAACCTATGTTTTCGGCACATTGCTAACTGCCAATGGCAGTATGAAAATACTTAATTTGATGGCAGGAGGCGGTATGATACTAAACATTATTTTGAACCTAATATTTATTGAGCAATATAAGGCTTTGGGGAGCGCTGTAAGCAGCCTGATAACACAAGGACTAACAGCTTTATTTCAGGTTTTTGCAGCAGTATATATTTTTAAAATGCGAGTTAATTATCGCTTTATTGGAGCTGTACTCTTATTTATTGTTGGAGCATGGATTATTACCTATACGGTAAAGCAATATGTTGCCAATATTTATTTAGCAGTTATAGCCTGTGTTTTTGGAATAACAGTTTATGCCTTATTATTACGTTTAATTGATATTAAAGGATTGATAAAAGAGTTTAGAATAAAGACAAGTTAGGCATAAATAAAATCAGCCACTAACTTTTCAGCATCAGTCAAAGCCTGAATAATATCATCATTCACGAGAATATAATCAAACTCGGCCGAATACTTCATTTCCTTTTCGGCTTTATCCATTCTGCGTTTAATACTTTCGGGAGTTTCTGTAGCTCTTTGTTTTAATCTTTCTTCCAAATCTTTAATAGAAGGGGCTTTTACAAATATAGCCAGTGCCTTATCCCCAAATATTTTTTTTAAATTTAATCCGCCAACTACATCAACATCAAAAATAACATGATGTTTCTTAGCCCATATACGTTCTATTTCGGATTTTAGAGTTCCGTAATAATTATTCTCATAAACCTCTTGCCACTCAATAAAAGCGTTTTCCTCAATTTTTTTCTTAAACTCTCTAACACCAATAAAATAGTAGTCTTTGCCATCTTTCTCGCCAGTACGCCTTTTACGGCTGCATGCCGAAACAGAAAACTCTATTTCGGGGAATTTACTTAGGATATGATGAACAATAGTAGTTTTTCCGGCTCCCGAGGGGGCAGAAAAAATAATTAATTTACCGCTTGGTATATAGTTTCCGGTCATAAAACGTTCATCAATTGTTCTTTAATTTTTTCTAATTCATCTTTCATCTGAACAACTATTTTCTGTATTTCTGCATCGTTAGCCTTTGAGCCTATAGTATTTATTTCCCTGCCTATTTCCTGCGAAATAAAACCAAGCTTACGACCTGAGGATTCTTCTTTAATTAAGGTGTCCAAAAAATAGTTGCAATGAGTCTTTAGTCTTAACTTCTCTTCTGTAATATCCATCTTTTCGAGATAATAAATAAGCTCTTCTTCAAATCTGTTCTTGTCTATTTTATCTTTAACAATAGTTTGGTTTAAGTGGTTATCAATTCTTTTTCTTACTTGTATTATTCTTTTTTTATCTAAGGGGTCAATTTTTTTAAAAAGATTTAGAATGTTGTTTATTCTTTTTTGAAAATCTTTTCCTAATAATTTTCCTTCATCAGCTCTAAACTTGTTGAATTTATTAAGCGCTATGCCAATAGCCTCTTTTACCTTTGTTATTTCGTTGCTGTCGGCAGTCGCAATTTCTTGCTTAAAAACATCGGGTAAGGTAAGAACTTTTGATAAGATATCGCTTTTTTCTTGATGTATTTCTTTGGCAAAACTAAATAATTCGTGATAGTATTTTTGGGCAGTCTTACGGTCAAACAATATTTTTTTATCAGAAAAATCTCCTTCAAAAGAAATACAAAAATCAATCTTTCCACGCTCTACATAATCAGCAATTATTGTTCTAAATTCTGATTCGTAAATACGCAATGAGGAAGGGAGCTTCAGGAATAAATCTAACTGCTTGCTGTTTACAGACTTGATTTCAACAACAATTTGCTTCTTCAAATAGCTTAATTTTGCATTTCCAAAACCGGTCATTGACCTTATTTTCATTACTTTGAATTTGTTGGTTTGCCGGCAAATGTATAACAAAAATCAGAGCTAAGCGTATATCACTGATAATTTCATTAGAAAATTGGTTGGTGGAAGATTAATGATGTGCATTACAAAGTTCTGAAACTCTATGTTAGTCGCAATATTTATGATTTATATAGTAAATTTGAAAGTACGGCAAGAAGAAAAATATACAACGAATTAGATTAAATTAGCAACGCTAATTATTGAGGTATTTTAGCACCTCAAAAAGAGTGACAAGTTACATGGACATAAATCAAAATTTAATTTTACTCAGAGGATTACCGGGAGCCGGAAAAACAAGCTTTGCGCACTTAATTTCTGAACAAGGAAAGTATCCGGTATTTTCTGTTGATGATTATTTTACCGACTTGAAGGGGAATTATAATTTTAATTTTAAAGAAAATTTCTTGGCATATCGTTGGTGTGTGGAAAATACAGAAAAGGCCATACTGGATAAACATCAAAAAATTATTGTTCATAATACCTTTACCATGGACTGGGAGATGGAACCTTATTTTTTATTGGCTCAAAAACACCATTGTGCCATTTATGTAATGACTATGGAGAATTATAATGCCTATAAGAATATACACGGTGTTACGAAAGAGCAGATAATGAAGATGGCAGAAAAATACAAAGTAAAACTTTTTTAAACTTTGGTATTAAATTTTGATATTACATTTGCAAATGAAATATATAAGTTATGGCAAGAATACTTACGGGAATACAAAGTTCGGGAGTTCCTCACTTAGGAAATATTTTAGGAGCTATACTACCGGCTATAAAAATTAGTAAAGAATCGGGAAATGAGTCGTTTTTCTTTATTGCCGATTTACACTCATTTACATCTATTAAAGAAGCCTCTGTGCGCAGGTATAATACTAATGCTGTAGCAGCCGCATGGGTTGCCTTTGGTTTTGATACCGATAAAAATATTTTATATCGCCAAAGTAAGGTGGCTGAGGTTTGCGAGTTGAGTTGGTACTTGAATTGTTTAACACCTTATCCAATGCTGGCTAATGCACACTCGTTTAAAGACAAGTCGGGTAAATTAGCTGATGTAAATGCCGGACTATTTACTTATCCTGTATTGATGGCGGCTGATATATTATTGTATAATGCCAATTATGTGCCTGTAGGAAAAGACCAGATTCAGCATTTGGAAATAACCCGTGATATTGCCCTTAAATTTAATAGTTTATATGGCGAAACCTTTGTGGTCCCCGAGGCAATAACAGATACACAGGTAATGATAGTTCCCGGGACTGACGGACAAAAAATGAGTAAATCGTATCATAATTTTATTGATATTTTTAAAGCCGATAATGAATTGCTGAAAGATATAAAATCAATAGTAACAGATAGTTTACCACTTGAAGCTCCAAAAGACCCGGAGGCTTGTAATGTTTTTAAAATTTACAAATTAATAGCCAATGATGAGCAAATAAATACTATGCGCAATAACTATATCAAGGGAGGCTATGGTTATGGTCATGCCAAGAAAGAACTGTATGAGTTAATTGTGAGTAAATTTGCTACGCAGCGTGAGGAGTTTAAGTTTTTGATGAGTAATGAATCTGCTTTGTATCATATCTTGGAAAAAGGAGAAAACAAAGCCCGTGAGTACGCTCAGGACACTTTAAGTGTGGTAAGAAAAAAATTAGGTTATAGTTAGATCTTATCGTTATCTGTAAAATAACAAGAATAAAAAGAGGTAAATCCAAAGAATATCTAAAAAGTGCCAGTATATGGCGCTTAACTTAAGTTTCAAGTAGTTTTCGGAGTTGAATTGTTTGAGGAAAGAACGAACAATTACACCAATTAAATATATTAAACCGCCAAAAAGATGGGCAACGTGAAGCCCTGTAATAATATACAGAAAAGAACCCAAGGGGTTGCTTTGTTTTCCGGCAAAATATACTTTGTTTTGATATAACTCGCCCCAGGCCTTATATTGCACATAAGTAAACGCTAAACCCAAAATAAAGGTAATAATAAGCCATAAACTAATTTGGTTATAATTGTTTTTGCGTACTGCAACCAATGACATATTGATGGTTAAACTGCTGATAAGTATAATGGCGGTACTATAATAAAATGTAAAGGGCAAATCAAAATAAATATCGGGTTTGCTGCCCTTTGTTACTACATAGGCACTGGTTAGCCCGGCAAAAGCCATAATAATACTAGCTATGGCAAGAAACAAAAGAAACTTGGCCGAACGCTCTTTTAGTGCTTTGTTGTATCTTAAATCGTTACTTTGAGATAGATTTTCCATTTATAATTTGTCAATAATTAAGGCAATTTGAATAACCGGTAAATACAAAAACGAACCAAACATAAGTTGCTTTGCAGATTTTATATCGCGTTTAATATATAAATTAACTGCCTGTAAAGCAAATAAAATACTGCTGATGGTAGTAATTATCAAGGCCATATTGCCGGCCACTCCGTAGTACATAGGCAATAAACTTACAGGAATTAAACAAACGGTAATAAACAAAATTTGTAATGCGCTATTCTTGTTTCGGCCTCCGCGCGAAGGCAATAAATAATATCCTGCTCTGAGGTAATCATCATTTAAAACCCAGGCTATAGCCCAAAAATGGGGAAACTGCCATACAAACTGTACGAGAAAAAGGATGATGGCAACCGTGCTTAACTCACCCGTTACAGAAGCATATCCCAGCATAGGAGGTATAGCTCCGGGAATAGCTCCTACGTGTACTGCCAAGGTAGTAACTTTCTTAAGCGGAGTATAAACAAAGGAGTATAAGATAAGAGCTAAGGTACTAAGTATTCCGCTCAAAGGGTTTAGCCCCAGCCAAAGCATTAAAATACCTACCGTGGCCATTGTTACGGCAATAAATATGGCCTGATTTACGGTCATTCTGCCGGCAGGTAGGGGGCGGTCCTTAGTTCTGTTCATTAGTTTATCGCGATGGCGTTCAATTATTTGGTTAAAACCATTACTAGCTGCGGTTACCAAAAAACCACCAATAACAAGAATCATTAGTTTGCCGTAATCAAGCTTACCGGAGGCTAATATATAACAAAAAGCAGCAGACATAACCACTAAGGTGGCCAGTCGTAGTTTGCCAAAAGCGGCAATATCACGTATGCTTATTCTTACGTGTACATCTTCTTCTTTTAACACTTCACTATTCAAAATATTTGTAAAATTGGGATGGAACAAAGGTATTAATATTTTTCAAAAGGAAGAGATAAAAGCTGCAAAAAGTAATACTGTATTGCGGCAAGTACTGTGTGAGCTGTGAATGGTTAGAAGAGGTTTGTTCCTATGAGTTCAATAAAAACTCTGCCAGTTTTAAATCAAAAGGATTGGTAATCTTTATATTTTCGTTATTCCCTTCTGTTAGATAAACTTTCGCGCCTGAATACTCAAGAACCGAAGCATCATCTGTAAACTCTTGGCGATATTCCTGAAAATAGGCTTTTTTTATGTCAGAAACTTTAAAACACTGCGGAGTTTGAATAATCTTGTAATTGCTACGATTTACAGCGTGGTTATGAGTTTCGTTAAATTTACGTAATGAGTCTTTTATACTTATGGCCGGAATACCATTTCCCCGGGTAGCAGCCGAAGCAAAAGCCAAATCAATAGTTTGTTGACTAACTAAAGGACGCACGGCATCATGTATAGCCACAATACCTTCAAGGTTAATTGTGTTTAACGCATTTTGTACTGAAAAAAAGCGCTCAGCACCGCCTTTCACAATTTGATGCGGAATGTTAAATTTATATTTTATACAAAGCCTTTCCCAAAAGTCTATTTGTTTTTCGGGTAAAACAACAATTATTTGCAGGTGGTTATCAAAATCAAAAAACCTGCTTATGCTATGCATTAAAACAGGTTTGTGATGAATTTCTAAAAACTGTTTAGGTATTTCTGTTCCCATTCGAGAACCTGAACCACCGGCAACAATGATAGCGTATCTATTCAATTCTATTAGGTTTGATTATAAAATCAACATGGCATCACCATAGCTTAAGAAACGATATTTTTCTTTAACTGCTTGCTTGTATGCCTCCATAACTAAATCGTAATCGGCAAAGCCGCAAATCATCATAAGCAGGGTAGATTCAGGCATGTGAAAATTGGTAATCATACAATTGGCAATACTGAAATCGTATGGTGGAAAAATAAACTTATTAGTCCACTGATTGTAGGGCTTTAAAGTACCTGTGGTTGAAACACTGCTCTCGATAGCACGCATAACAGTAGTACCAACGGCACAAACTTTTTTCTTGTTTTCTTTGGCTTTATTAACAATATTAGCTGTTTCTTCACTAATAATTACCTGCTCGCTATCCATTTTATGCTTGGTTAAATCTTCTACCTCAACCGGTCTGAAAGAGCCTAAACCAACATGTAGTGTTAACGGAGCAAAATCAATTCCTTTAAGTTCCAATCTTTTGTATAATTCTTTGCTTAAGTGCAAGCCTGCAGTAGGAGCTGCAACAGCGCCTTCGTGTTTTGCAAAAATGGTTTGATAGCGCTCTTCGTCTTCAGGAACAGGAGCTCTCTTGATATATTTTGGAAGTGGTGTTTCGCCTAAAGATTCAATGGTAGCTTTAAACTCAGTATAGTCGCCATCAAATAAAAAACGAAGAGTTCTGCCTCTTGAAGTTGTATTATCAATTACTTCGGCTACTAAAGAGTCATCTTCACCAAAATATAGTTTATTTCCTATTCTTATTTTTCGGGCAGGATCAACTAAAACATCCCAAAGGCGACTTTCACGATTTAATTCACGGAGCAGAAATACTTCTATTTTAGCACCTGTTTTTTCTTTGTTACCGTATAAACGGGCAGGAAAAACCTTGGTGTCATTAATTATCATACAATCGCCATCATTAAAATAGCCCAAAATATCTTTAAATACTTTATGTTCTATTTTACCGGTACTGCGATTTACTACCATTAAGCGGGCTTCGTCTCTATTTTTGGCTGGATGTTCGGCTATTAATTCTTTAGGGAGGTGGAAATTAAACTGAGAAAGTTTCATAAGTTATAAAAATTATTACGGTAATTTTTTTGAATTGGCGTGCAAAGGTAATAATTTTAATTGATTTTTTAAAAAATATTCGTATAAGCATAGTTTTTAGCCAGTTGTAAAATATAATACAAAATAAAAATATTCAATAGTTTAATAAATATCATAAGCCCTGAGATAGTTATTAGGGATTGATAATTTTAGCTATGATTTAAAGTTAGCATAACTTTATTATTTTGAAATAGAATATTATCTTATATCTTTGTGATATGAAAAGAGTTTTAGCTATCTTTTTTCTTTTACAAATTATCAGTAACAATTCCTTTGCGGAAGAGTTGGTAAAGATGCCTTGGCTTTTCATTCATTTTTATCATCATACTTACGAACATAAAGACACCAACAGTTTTAGCGAGTTCTTATACAATCACTATGGCGAGCGCCATGATGATATTACAGAACATAGTTCGGAACACAATGGTCAGGATAATGATTGCAGGCTCCCTTTTAAACATTGTGGCGACTGTTGTTTAATGCAACATCATTATGTAAATACTTTTGTGATAGGCAATTCTCCTGAGGGTTTAGTATATCCCGATAATCAAATAGTTTTACATGCTATAAAAAACGATACCATTAATAGTTATTGTTTCTCTTACATTTGGCAACCGCCTAAGCTGGCATAATTATTCTTTCAGCAATTTCGAAAGATTAAGAATCTAATTTCCGGTTATTTTTTTAATGCAGCAATAAGTGCTGTAATAATTTATGCTATTATATGTTAGACAAAATAATTCATTTTTCCATAAAAAATAAATTTATTGTTGGGTTATTAACTTTAATGTTAGTGGGGTGGGGTAGCTATTCGGTAAGCAAACTTACTATTGATGCCGTTCCTGATATTACCAACAACCAAATACAAGTAATTACTTCATCTCCGGCACTGTCTGCCGAAGATATTGAACGTTTGGTAACTTTCCCGATAGAACAAACTATGGCTAGTATTCCTCATATTGAGGAAATACGCTCCTTTTCACGTTTTGGCCTATCTGTAGTTACTATAGTTTTTAAAGACAATGTTGATATATATTGGGCTCGACAACAGGTAAATGAAAGATTAACCGAAGCAAAAGCAATTATTCCCGAAGGGGTTGGAATACCTGAAATGGCTCCTGTTACCACCGGTTTAGGCGAGATATATCAATACGTTATTCATACCAAGGCGGGCTATGAGAATAAATATTCGGCTATGGAATTACGTACTTTACAAGATTGGTTAGTACGCAGGCAGTTGTTAGGAATTGAAGGAGTTGCCGATGTAAGCAGCTTTGGCGGTTACTTAAAACAATACGAAATAGCCGTTAACCCCGACCAATTAAATAGCATGAATGTTTCTGTGAAGGACATCTTTGATGCCTTACGTAAAAACAATCAGAACACAGGAGGGGCTTATATTGATAAAAAACCAAACTCGTATTACATACGCAGCCAAGGTTTAATTGGATCAATAGAAGATATCGAAAAAATTGTAGTAAAAGTAAACGATAAAGGTATTCCGGTATTGATTCGCAACGTGGCCAGCGTTAAATTTGGACATGCTCCCAGATATGGAGCTATGACAAGAAACGAACAAGGTGAAGCGGTTGGCGGTATAGTTTTAATGCTAAAAGGAGAAAACGCCTCAGAAGTAATTAAAAGGGTAAAAGAAAGAATGGAACAGGTGAAGAAAAATTTACCTGAAGGTGTAAGTATTGAAACTTATCTAGACAGAGCCGATTTGGTAAACAGAGTTATAAAAACGGTGGGAAAGAATTTAGCAGAAGGAGCACTCATAGTTATTTTCGTATTAGTACTATTATTAGGCAATTTCAGGGCAGGTTTTATTGTGGCTTCTGTTATTCCTTTAGCTATGCTTTTTGCCATTTCTATGATGAATATTTTTGGGGTGTCGGGTAACTTAATGAGCTTAGGGGCAATAGACTTTGGGTTAATTGTTGATGGAGCAGTAATTATAGTAGAAGCCACATTGCATCATTTAACCGGAAAATCTATTTTATCGAAATATGGCCATAGAAGCCTTACACAAAATGAAATTGATGAGGAAGTTTATTTAGCATCGAGCAAGATAAGAAGCTCAGCCGCTTTTGGAGAAATAATCATTCTTATAGTTTACTTGCCTATACTGGCATTGGCAGGAATAGAGGGTAAAATGTTCAGACCTATGGCAGCCACAATTTCTTTTGCCATTCTTGGTGCATTTATCCTATCACTTACTTATGTTCCTATGATGACCTCTCTTTTTATTGAAAAGAAACAAACATATAAAGAAAATATATCGGATAAAATAATCAAGTTTTTCTTAAAGGTATATACCCCTGTTTTGCATTTTGCCCTTCAAAAGAAGAAATCTGTTATGGCTTTTTCTCTAACGCTACTTTTAATCAGTTTATTTGTTTTTACACGATTAGGTGGTGAATTTATTCCCTCACTTGATGAAGGCGATTTTGCGGTTGAGTTACGAGTAATGCAAGGAAGCTCCATGTCGCAAACCATTGAGGCATCGCTTAGAGTAGCAAAAATTTTGCGGGATAAATTCCCTGAGGTAAAAGATGTAGTTGGTAAAATTGGAACTGCTGAAATTCCAACAGACCCTATGCCCGTTGAGGCCTGCGATTTAATGGTTGTGTTAAAGGACCGTTCGGAATGGACAAGCGCAACAAATAAGCACGAGTTAGCCGAAAAGATGGCAAAAGAATTAGAAAAAATTCCGGGCTTGGTATTTAGCTTTCAGCAGCCTATACAGCTTCGGTTTAACGAGTTGATGACCGGTGCAAGACAAGATGTAGTGATAAAAATTTATGGTGAAGATTTAGACTTGCTGAGTAAGTATGCGGCAAACGTTGGAAAAATTGCCTCTTCGGTTGAAGGGGCGCATGATATTTTTGTGGAATCAGTAAGTGGCCAATCGCAAATAGTTATAACATTTGATAGAGATAAGATAGCATTATTTGGATTGAATATTGAAGATGTCAATCAAACCATAAGAACTGCTTTTGCAGGTGAATTTGCCGGATTTGTATATGAAGGAGAAAAACGCTTTGATATGGTAGTAAGACTTGAAAATTCAAGCCGTCAAAGCATTAATGATGTAAATAATTTATATATAAATTCTTCTGAAGGGCATCAAATTCCATTATCACAAATTGCTTCGGTAGATTTTAAAATGAGTCCCTTTCAAATTCAAAGAGATGATGCCAAGAGACGAATAATTGTGGGTTTCAATGTAAGGGGACGTGATGTAGAGAGTATTGTTAAAGAAGTACAAGCTAAAGTAGATAAAGAGGTTAAGCTTAATGCAGGTTATTTTGTAACCTACGGAGGCGCTTTTAAAAACTTGATTGAGGCTCGCAATCGTTTGTTAATTGCTGTGCCTTTAGCTTTATCTTTAATATTAATACTTTTATATTTTACTTTTCATTCATTAAAACAAAGTCTGCTCATTTTTACTGCAATCCCAATGTCGGCCATTGGGGGTATATTTGCTTTATGGTTGCGTGATATGCCTTTTAGCATTTCGGCAGGTATCGGATTTATTGCTTTATTTGGAGTTGCGGTACTTAACGGCATTGTGCTTATTGGTGAATTTAATCGTATTAAACAAAGTGGTGAATCAGACATTCATCAAATAATTATTGCCGGAACAGCCGTAAGAATGCGTCCGGTTGTCATGACAGCCTTAGTGGCATCATTAGGATTTTTACCCATGGCACTATCAACAAGTGCAGGAGCAGAGGTACAAAAACCATTGGCAACAGTTGTTATAGGCGGATTAATTACAGCAACCTTGCTTACTTTAGTTGTACTTCCGGTTTTATATTGGTATCTCGAGAAAATAAAAAAGCCTTTGATTCATAGCAATAATTTATTGATTGTGCTCCCTTTTGTTCTATTTTTTGCAGGCACAGGCAGCTTAAAAGCACAAAAAACAATTGTTAACTTACCACAGGCTATTGATAGTGCTGTCAAGAATAATGTATTGATAGAAGCCGGAAAATATGAAATTGATTATAATAAAGCGCTCAAAAAATCATCTTTTGACATAGGTAAAACCAGCGCTATGCTTAGCTACGGTCAGTACAATTCATTTTTTAATGATAACAACTTTACCATTAGTCAGGAAATTCCTTTTCCCACAGTGCTTGCCAATCAGAATCAACTGTATAAAGCCTTAATTCAAGATGCAGTATTAAAAGTTGAGATGAATAAAAACACTTTGATATATAAAGTTAAATCAGCTTATTATCAATTGTCTTATTTGCATGCTCGTCAGCAATTATTGGAGCGTATGGATAGTATATACACGCTCTTTGCCACAGCAGCAGCGCATCGTTTTAATGCTGGCGAAAGCAACATTCTGGAAAAAACAACAGCCGAAACGGAATTGATGGAAATAAAAAACCAGATACAGCAAAACGAATATGATTTGTTGATTTACCAATCGCAATTACAAATGCTTATGAATAGTAAATCAATGATAGACATTGAAAAAAATAGCTTTACTAAAATAAGTAATGAAGGGGGAAGCAATAATATCAATAACAATCCGGAAATACTTTGGTATGAACAACAAGTTGAGATTAGTCGTTTGCAGAAAAAAGTGGAAGTCTCAAAATCTTTCCCCAATTTCTCATTAGGGTATTTTAATCAATCATTGATTGGATATCATAAAAGAAATCAAACAGAGAGTTTTTATCCTAGCTCGCAAAGATTCATCGGTTTTGAATTTGGCATTTCAGTTCCATTATGGTTTAGACCCTACACAGCACGTATTAGGGAAGCCGAAATATTCCGCAAAAAAGAAGAAAGCAACTATACTTATTTTAAAAATATTATGTTGACAGCTTATTACGAAACATTTCAAGAACATCATAAAAATATGAATACACTGAGCTATTATGAAAAAAGTGCTTTACCTAATGCTAATTTAATAATTGATAGTGCAGAGCTGAGTTTTAAACAAGGTGAGATAGGGTATGTTGAATATTTGCTTGGTTTGAAAAACGCCCTTCAAATTAAATCAGGCTATTTGAATGCAATGAATATGTACAATCAAAACGTAATTAAAATTGAATATTTAATTGGAAATAAAAAATAAAAATATGAAAACATATATCTATAAAATTATTTGGATTATTGGATGTATTATGTTAACCATTTCATGTGGAAATAAACACACACATGACCACCAAGACGACACGCATTTTCATGAAGAAGACGATATGGTGGAGTTAAGCAAAGAACAACAAGAAATGATAGGATTAGTAACAGGGAAAGCAGAAGAGAAAGAAATAAGTGAAATAATAAAAGTAAGAGGAATGCTTGATGTTCCACCTCAAAATCTTATCAGCATATCAACACCTATGGGAGGTTTTGTAAAAAATACAGAGCTGCTTCAAGGAATGAAAATCCGAAAAGGGCAAGTTATAGCTGTTATGCAACATCCCGATTATATACAAATTCAACAAGACTACTTAGAAAGTAAAACACAATTAGAATACCTCCGCAGCGAGTATGAAAGACAACAAAGTTTGGCTAACGATAAGGTAAGTTCGCAAAAACTATTGCAACAAGCCAAAACACAGTTTGAAAGTGTGGAGATTAAAGAGGCGGCACTGAGAACAAAGTTACAATTGCTGGGAATAAATACCGATAATTTGAATATTCACAACATTCAAAAAAATATCAATATAGTTTCCCCTATTTCGGGCTATGTTACCGTAGTGAATGTAAATATAGGGATGTATGTAAATCCAACCGATGTTATGTTTAAGATTGTTGATACGGAGCATTTACATGCTGAACTTACCGTGTTTGAAAAAGACATTTCAAAAATAAAAATTAATCAACGTATATGGTTTACCTTAGCTAACGAAACCAAAGAAAGAACAGGTACAGTGCATTTAATAGGACGTGAAATTGATACCGACCGTACAGTGCGTGTTCATTGTCATTTAGATAAAGAAGATATTGATTTATTACCCGGAATGTATTTAAAAGCCTATATTGAAACCGACCCTAAAAAGGTAATTTCAGTATCTGATGAGGCTGTAGTTGAGTTTGAGGGCGATTGGTTTATTTTTCTCACCACTAATCATCCCCATAAATTTAAAATGATAAAAGTGAATAAAGGCTTAAGTGATAATGGCAGCACCGCAATAGAGTCAGATGCATTAAGTGATACCCATACTGAAATAGTAATAAAAGGGGCTTATGATTTATTGGCCAAAAAGAAAAATTCCGAAGAAGGAGGAGGGCATGCACATTAGTGAAATTTAGTTATTTATATATGTTTATTATTAACAAGTAAATTGCATTTATTAAACTATTATTATTTTTATTTCATTGGTAATAGTTTTCGGCCTCAATTTTGCACTATAACTATTGATGAGAATGAACAAATATTTATTTTATATATTTTTTACGTTTATTGGGTTTCAGGCAAAAGCCCAACTATACTTACAGCAAATTCCCGACAGAGGGTTATATGAGGCAGATGCTATTTATATGCAGAAAGGGTATAAATTGGCCTTTAGCAATATGACCTCAGAGAATTATTTGTTTAAAGGCAGAGAGGAGGAGTGGAAAAAACAGTGGTCTGATTTCTTGTCAGGAATATACCACACCATTTCAGAAAAACAATTATGGCCTTCATCAGTGGGCGAATGTTATTTCAGGGTTTATTTTAATAAAGATGGAACGGTAGCGGCATGTTTGTACCAAATGGCAGGATTGGATAAAGATAAAGAAGAAAAGTTAAAGGAACTAATATTCAATTACCTCATAAAGCAGAAACTAAAAATTGAAACTACTGAAAATTATTGGCAGTATGGAGTATTGAAATTCGGGCAATAAAAAAGCCACCTGTGGAGGTGGCTTTTTTCTGTGGAGAATACCGGATTCGAACCGGTCACCTCTTGCCTGCCAGGCAAGCGCTCTAGCCAAATGAGCTAATTCCCCATAAATTTTGTGGCGCAAATATAAACATTAAAATAGTATATTCGCACAAAAAATTATTGGAAAGTATGAAATATTTATTTAACTTATTTGTTTTTACTCTTTTATCACTATTTACTGCCAATGCTCAAACCAAATTGGTGGAAAAAGTAGATAAAAAAGGGAATCCTTTTAATATTCCTTACGAAAAATATGTTTTAAGCAACGGATTAACCGTTATAGTTCATGAAGACCACAGCGACCCAATTGTGCATGTTGATGTAACCTATCATGTAGGGAGTGGGCGCGAAGTTCTGGGGAGAAGTGGTTTTGCTCATTTCTTTGAGCACATGATGTTTCAGGGGAGCGACCATGTTGGCGATGAACAACATTTTAAGATAATATCGGCAGCAGGAGGGACTTTAAATGGAACAACAAATACCGACCGTACCAATTATTTTGAAACCCTGCCTTCTAACCAGTTAGAAGTTGCTTTATGGCTAGAATCCGACAGAATGGGCTTTTTGTTAGATGCTGTTACACAACAAAAATTTGAAATTCAGAGAAGTACGGTAAAAAACGAGCGTGGTCAAAACTACGACAACCGCCCTTATGGGTTAGTAAACGAAAAAATAGGTCAAGCCTTATACCCTTATGGACATCCTTATAGCTGGCCAACCATAGGATATATCAGAGATTTAAACAATGCTACTTTAGAAGATTTAAAACAATTTTTCTTACGTTGGTATGGCCCTAATAATGCTACTTTAACTGTTGCAGGCGATGTTAATACTAAAGAAGTGATAAAGTTAGCCGAGAAGTATTTTGGTAAAATTGTGCCATGTCCTGAGATTCCTAAAGTTGATAAAACACCCGTTGAGCTAGAAAAGAGCCGATATATTAGTTATGAGGATAACATTCGTCAACCTCTAATTTCTATTAACTTTCCAACAGTTCCACAAAACCATAAAGATGAAATAGCATTAGATGCTTTATCAGAAATATTGAGTGGGAATAAAAGTAGTATTATATACCGTAAATTCGTAAAAGACCAAAAAGCTTTACAGGCCTACACCAATCACCCAACACGTGAATTAGCCGGACAGTTTAATTTTACTGCACTAACCATGCCTGATGTTTCCCTGTCGGATTTAGAATTTTTATTTAACGATGCTTTAGAAGAATTTAAAATGAATGGCTTGCTAGATGATGCTGTAATAAGTTTTAAAAATAAAACAGAAGCCGAAATGTTCAACTATTTGTCAAGCATCAAAGGGAAAGCTTCAAGTTTAGCGGCAGGTCAAACATACTTTAACGACCCAAACTATCTGACTAATTATTATACTGAGCTACAGAAATTAAGAACTTCTGATGTGCTTCGTGTTTTTAACCAATATATTTACAAGAAACCTGCCGTTATTCTTAGTGTTTATCCTAAAGGGATGCCTACCATTGTAGCCAAGCCCGATAACTTTATCACAGACACCACCAAGCTTTATGAGCATGCCAATAAGAAAGAAGATTTAGATTTGAAATATATTAAGGCAAAAGATGATTTTGACCGTTCAGTTCAACCTCAGCCGGGGAACGTTCCTGAATTAAAAACTCCACAATATTGGACTAATAATTTTGATAATGGTTTAAAAATGATAGGCACTTTCTCTGATGACGTGCCTTTGATTAATATTCAGTTGACTGTTGGGGCAGGTCATGTATTCGATCAGTTGGATAAAGCAGGAACAGCCACCTTAACGGCCGAAATGTTGAAAGAGTCTTCCATTAATTATGACGGTGAGGTGTTAAGTCAGGCTTTGAGTAATTTGGGGAGTCGTATTGATGTAAGTGCTAATGCTACCGAGATAGTTTTTTCTATCAGTTGTTTAGCCAAAAACATTGATTCAACTATGGCCATTTTTCGTGAAATGTTTTTTACCCCGGTGATGGATCAAGACGAGTTTTTTAGGGTAAAAAATAAATTGCTGCAAAGTATTTCTAACCAAAACATGCAGGCTCAGGCTGTTGCCAGTAATATGTTTAATAAGTTCTTATATGGCGACAAAAATATTTTTTCTACACCGGTTATTGGCACATCAGAGAGTGTTGATAAGGTAACTATTGAGGATGTGAGAAAATTTTATGAAGATTATTTCTCTCCTAACAATAGCTCAGTTGTTGTTGTTGGCCCCTTAAAGCGTGAAGAAACATTGAAGAAACTCGATTTTCTAAAGACATGGAAAAATAAGAATATTAAAATGCCCGCTGAAGTGCCTGCCCCTGAAATTAGCAAAACAAAAATATATTTTATAAATAAAGACAAAGCTCCACAAAGTGAAATACGTGTGGGGTATTTGGCTTTACCTTTTGATGCTTATGGCGATTTTAATAATTGTCAATTAATGAACTTTATTTTAGGTGGTACCTTTAACAGCCGTATTAATCTTAATTTACGTGAGGACAAAGGTTATACATACGGAGCTCGTTCTTCATTTAATGGCTCACAATACAAAGGTCCGTTTGTGGTTTCAACCGGGGTTATTTCTCATGCTACAGATAGCAGTGTAGCTGAGATTATGAAGGAAATAAAAAAATATAGAAAGGGTGGCATTACTAAAGATGAATTGAACTATACCAAGAGTTCTATAGGATTGTCGGAAGCTTTGAAATACGAAACCAATGCCCAAAAGGTAGGCTTCTTAAAGAAAATAGTGGAGTATAATTTAGACAAAGATTTTACTAAAAAACAAGAGGATATATTAAAGGCAGCAACTATAAATTCGATTAACCTTACTGCAGCTAAGTATTTACCTGACGATAAAATGATTATTGTAATAGTGGGAAACAAAGAAAGTATATTGGAGCCATTGAAAAATTTGGGATACGAAATTGATGAATACAATGCCGACTTTAAGTTTGTTATGACACATCAGGCCAAACCATAGACGGCTCAATATATGGCAATATTTTATAGTTGTAAATAATTCGGGGGTATGGTATGGAACGAAAAAATTTCATTAAAAAAGTCAGTACCTTTACTATTGCTGCAACGTTTATGAAAGGTTTGAGTTTAAATAGCTTTGCTCAAGGGCTTGTGCCGAGTAAAAAAATGCCTGTTTTATTTGTTGGACATGGAAGTCCTATGAATGCTATAGAAAGTAACGAGTTTACCAAACAATGGCAAACAATAGGTAAGAAAATTCCACGTCCACAAGCTATACTTTGTGTTTCGGCACATTGGGAAACAGCCGGTACACTGGTTACTGCCATGTCACAGCCACGTACTATACATGATTTTGGGGGCTTCCCAAGAGAGTTGTATGAGGTTCAATACCCTGCACAGGGAAACCCGCAACTGGCCAATAACACGCGCAGTATGGTAAAGCAGTTTATGATTGACTTGGATAAAGAATGGGGCTTAGATCATGGCTGCTGGAGTATATTAAAACAGATGTATCCGCAGGCCGATGTGCCTGTAATACAATTAAGTTTAGATTATAAAAAAGATGCAGAAAAACATTACCAACTGGCCAAAGAACTGTCTGCCTTAAGAGAGAAAGGAGTTTTGATTATTGCCAGCGGAAATATCGTACACAATTTGGGATTGGTTGATTGGAATAATTTAAATACTCCCGGATTTGGTTTTGAATGGGCTTTGGAAGCAAAAGAATTAATCAATAAAAAGATATTAAGCGCAAATCATCAGGATTTAATAAATTATAATAAACTTGGGCGTGCTGTATCACTTGCTGTTCCAAGTCCCGAGCATTACTTGCCTTTGTTGTATGCCTTGGCCTTACAAGAAAAGAGTGATAAGGTAAGTTTCTTTAACGATAAAACACTGGCAGGTTCTTTATCAATGACCTCGCTAATTATTGAGCAGGGCTAAATTCTGAACTGTACGAGGTTTCCGGCCACGATTTTAAAATGAACAAATATTTAATTACGGTATCCGGAGCTTCGCTGCTTATTAAATGACCGTTCTCGGGAAGAAAAATATATTGATGCGGAGCGTTAACCAGAACACTGTCGGTAAAATGCCCGTTCTCCGGGGAAATAATCACATCTTTCCCACCTTGCAAAACAATGGTAGGTTGCATAATTTCTTTCCATTTCGGTAACATCAGTTCTAATTCTTTTTGATGGGCAAATTTCTCGTCTCCGGCAACATTTAAAGGTTTACGAAGTAACATTTTCCCGATAGCACTGTGTGCCGGTTTTGAAAACCACCAAAACTTTTCTAGTTGGGGCGCAGCAGCATTTGAAATTAGCATTAAACCTTTTACTTTGTCTTGGTTATTTGCAGCCAAATATGCCGCTATTGGCGCACCATAACTTCGGCCTATTACAAATATAGGTACTTGTTCGTATTGATTAATTATAGGTTGCAATAATAGCGCCTGCTCTTTTATTGACACCAAAGCCCCTCCTTTGGCCGATTTCCCATATCCCGGTCGGTCAACCGATATTATCTGAAAATGCTTCAGCAAGCTGCTGTCGTTCAAAAATTGTTTGTACCCGTACCAGCGCCCCGGAGCACCATGAATAAACAAAAGAAGAGGCAAATTACAATCTCCCGCATGGGCATAGAATATACTTCGGTTAAGAGTATCATAGCTGAAGTATTGTGGCTCCGGTCCATGTGTTTTATAATAGGCTTTAATTTCTTTCTCGCTCATCACAAAGCGTTTATAACAGCCCGTCATCAATACCATAGCAAACAGCAGTAATATGATTTCATATAACTTAATTTTCACAGCAATGGTGTGTTATGTGTTTGATATGGAAAAGTTAGTTGAGTTTAAAATTTACGGGCAAAGTCATATAAACATTGGCTGCTTTTCCCTCTTGTTTTCCCGGATTCCAGTCAGGCATGCTGCTGATAACTCTAACGGCTTCCTTCTCTAACAACTCTCCATCAGGAATGCCCTTAATCACTTTTACATTTTCTATCTTTCCTAATTTAGTTACAATAAATTTAATATATACTCTCCCTTCCAAACCCATTTTTCGAGCCTCTTGAGGGTATTTTAAATTATTCGTCAAATAGGTCATTAATGCCTTTGGTCCTCCCGGAAACTCAGGCATTTGCTCAACTACAACAAGTACTTCAGTGCTCTCAAATTCATCTACTAAATCCGGTAATGAATCTTTATCTGTATTTTGGGCTTTGGCCGAAATAACTAATATTAAAAAGAACAGAATAATATTAACTACCGAAATCTTTGAAGAATACATAATTGTAATTTTATTTATCAAATATAGAAAATATTCAGGAACACAAAGATTTATATGGCCTTAATCTTGTTTGATGATAGCCGCTAACCCATTTTCTTCTATTCTGGTAATGTTTCGTGTAGCTATAATTGAGGCCAACAAGCCTATGCATAATACTATCAGCAAAACATAAAAAATATCTGTAAACATTATCTTAACAGGATAGGCATCAATAACAAAGCTACCCGTACCTGCCAAACTTATTATACCAAATTGTTGTTGTAAAAAGCAAATAATTAAACCCGTAATAATACCGCCAATGCCACCATATCCGGAAATAAGCATTCCTTGAAAAAGAAATATTTTTTTTACGGTAGTCATTGGAGTGCCCATACTTTTTAAGATGGCTATATCTTTTTGCTTATCTATAATGAGCATAGTTAATGAGCCTATAACATTAAAGGAAGCTACAATAAGTATAAACACCAATATAAAGAAAACTGCCCATTTTTCCGACCTCATTATTTTGTAAAGTAGCTCATGCTGCTGTACTTTATTCTTTACTTCGTATTCAGGCCCAAATATATTTTGCAAATACTTTTGAACCCCTTTCTCTGAGACACCTTCATTTAAATACACCTCAATGGCATTTACTTCTTTTTCATAACTTAATAACTCTCTTGTAAAATCTATGGGAGCCAAGAAGTATTTTGAATCAACATCTTGCTGTACACTAAAAACCGATCCTACATTAATATTTAAAATTTTGAAAGCATTGGCAGTATTACTTAAATCGGGTGTTACAAGCCTGTTTGGAACATATACGGTTAAAGGCATTAAACTGTTGTTTGATGATAGACTCAACCCTATGGCCACACCTTGCCCCAAACTGGCATAAGGCAATCCTCCCGCTGTTAACTTTAAATTTCCGTCAATAATTAAATGCTGTAAGCGACTTACCTTAGAAACTTCGGGCGAAACTCCTTTTATCTTGGCAAAGTATTGTTTATCTCCATTTCTTAATAAAACATTTTCTTCCAACACTTCGCTTACCAACTGTATTCCTTCAATGCCCTTTATGGTTTTAATTTTATCATTGTCGGGAATAAATGTTTTGCCGTTTTTAATACTGATAACATAGTCTGCATCAAACGAATTATATAAACTGGTAACTAACGATTCAAAACCGTTAAAAACGGAAAGTACAATAATAAGTGCCGCTGCCCCCACAAAAACGCCTGCAGTAGCAATGATTGACATAATATTAATTGCATTTTGTGATTTCTTTGATTTAATATATCGGCCTGCTATGTATAATGCAAAATGCTTCAAGACTTTAAAAATTAAATTACTTCCAAGCCTTTACAACCAGCCCTGTACCAGTACTGTGGGTAAGGCGCGAGTCTAAAAAATTTAATATAAAAGAGAAAGGATAGGTAATGAGAAAATAAAAAGGAAGAATAATGAAAAATAATTTTGAAACGCCCAATAGGAGTATTGGGTATTTCATACTTAAGCGCCAGGCAATCTTTCCGGGGGCTCCGTACGAGTAGCGTGCTTCAACTCTTGAAAAACCTGCTTTCAATAGTTTATCTTCTATTTCTTTAATATTATACCCATCGCGCACATGCTCCTCAATAAATGATGTTTCACCATCATCATGCACATCACTACCTCCTTGGTCTGACGGAGTTGAGATAAGCAGCATGCCTCCGCTTTTCATAGAACTGACATAGTTTTTAAAAACCAACACATCTTCCAAAATATGTTCCATCACATCTACGCATAGCACCAAATCGTACTGTGGCTCGGTTTTATATTGAGTTAAATCAGCTATTTTAAAGCTTACATGATTATAATTTATCTGCTTAAAAAAATTACTGCAATCAGCAATTTGTTCTTCTTTAACATCAACCGCCAGTATTTCGGCATTTTTTAAATGTTTGGCCATAAAATAGGTATATTGACCAAAACCCATTCCGGCATCTAATATTTTGGGTTGGGCAGGAGCGTTTTTCATCCATTTCTTTAACTCCAAATGAATGTGCCAAGCACGCAGTAATAAAAGGTCAAGCAAGAAATAAAATACTTTGCGTAAAAAAGGCGATTGGTTAAAAAAGTTGCCTAAACTTCTTTTTATCGGGTCGTATTGCATAAATGATATTTAAACAGCTCATACAAACTGTTGTTAGGGCTAATAATTAAAGGTAATTTTTCCGTTGGCGGTTTTAAATTTTATCTTATCTATTTTGTAATTTACTACCCTCCCTTCATTTTTTGCCGGTAAAAAGGTGGGCAGTTCGCTTAAAGTATGATTAATGGCATTAATTAAGGCAAGCTCTGCAGGGTTTTCAGTATTTCCATACTTAATTAGTTTTAAGCTACCTACATCGCCTTTGCAATTTACTATAATTTCAGCTACAATATTGGCATTGCCCTCTATGGCAGGTTCTTGATCAAGTTTCTGTTGAAACAAATCTTTAAAGAATATTTTTTTATTTCCTTCTTTTATAAATGGCTGTTGGTCGGCATAAGTAAAATAAGTTTCATCGCCACACAATACAACTTTTTTACCACGTGCTGCAGCATATTCTAAAGTATCGGTCCAACGGTTTTTTTTCTGGGCTAACAAAGTTTCGGTACTCAATAGCATGAATATCAATACTAACGAGAAAAAATGATATAATTTCATAGAATATAAACTTTAAATGAATGATTATTTGATTTTTATTTCTTGTTTTGAATATTTAAGTCAAAGCAAATTTAGTAAGATTTGTTTTATTAATACTATTGAAACATTGAATACTTGCAATTTTTTTAATTACATTTTAATCATAACCTATTACTGTTTTAATACAATAGTTTTCATTATTAAATCGTAGGTCATTTCACTAATATCATACTCATTTTGTTTATAATAAATTCCGCCCCAATCAAAAACTATTTTACGGTATATTACAATATCGCTATTCTCAAATACCACTTTTTTTATATAAATAACATGATTTTGACCTTCAATGGAGTCTTCTGAAATGGATTGGACATAGCGCATTTTAGGCTCAAAATAGTTGGGGTTAAAATTAGCTAAGGCCTCTTCTCTCATTGCCTTTCTGAAGTTTTCCTCTTCCAATCTTTTAATTTCCAATTCTTTTGATCTTTCAGCAGCTTTTATTCTTCTTTGTTCCAGTTTGTCTAATTCCGATATCCCTGTTTCAACAGCAGATTTTTTTGTTTCTTGCTTTTTTCTTTCTGCTTTTCGTTTTTCTTTAAGCTCATCTTCTTTTTGCTTTGCCTCCGGATTTGGCATCCAAACAAAGTCCTTTTTTACTTCATCAAACATAATCATACCAAAGGCTTGCCTAAAGGCTGAGTAATCTTCACCCGGTATTTCCGTGAAAATCTCGGCCGAAACGTCAAATATATAATTTGGAATATTTTTTTCAGGATCAGGAACATTCCGGGTGCTAATGGTAATGGTTTTGCTAACATAATTAGAACCTGATATTTTTAATATATAATCACGATTCTTCTCTAAGTTAAATTTTATTTTTTGATCAGAACTGCTAAAAGCTGAATACACCTTAGCCCCTGTATTTTTATCAGTAATCAAAATATTAGCTTCATTTAACTGCATTTTTGATTCGCTGTCTCTTACTGCTACTCCTAATGAAAATGTCCAGTCGCCTTCGGCATTTACGGCTAATCCTAAAAGTAATAAGAGCAGCAGCCAGCAATATTTTATATAAGAATAATTCAAAACGAACTAAAGTGAATAAAAAAGTACAAATATATTAACCTTTATTAGATGAGCAATTAACTACTATTTTTCAATATTTACACAAAAAGGTTACTAACATAAGTTCATAAAATCTTAACAAGGTCTCAAAAAATACTTTAAAACCACTTTGGGCACTTTTTATTTGCTTACTTTTGTATTTTCAATATACCCTGTAAAATATGAGTGACAATATAAAGCACGAATGTGGTGTTGCCTTTATTAGACTTCGCAAACCTCTCCAATACTACTATGATAAGTATGGAACTTCTTTTTATGCTCTAAACAAAATGTATCTTTTAATGGAAAAGCAGCATAACAGAGGTCAGGATGGTGCAGGATTAGCAAGTATAAAATTGGATACTCCACCCGGCTATCGCTTTATTAGTCGTGCTCGAAGTAATAGCAGCACACCACTAAAAGATATTTTTGCTAAAGTAAACTCTAAGTTCATTGCATTAAAACAAAGTAAGCCCGAATTATTGGGCAAGCCTGAATGGTTGAAAGAAAATTTACCCTGGTCCGGTGAAATATTTTTAGGACACTTGCGCTATGGCACTTATGGAAACTCAGGGATTGAATATTGTCATCCATTTTTGCGTACCAATAATTGGCAAACAAAGAACCTTATTTTGGCCGGTAACTTTAATCTTACCAATGTTGACGAGCTGTTTAATCAATTGGTTGATTTAGGTCAACATCCCAAAGAAAAGGCCGATACGGTTACTATTATGGAACGTATTGGGCACTTTTTGGATAAAGAAAACGAAAGATTGTTTGCATTGTATAAAGACCAAGGATTGAATAATGTGGAGGTTTCAAACAAGATTTCAGAAAATTTAGATATTGTAAAAATCTTGAAAGAGTCAAGCAAAAAGTGGGATGGAGGCTATGTAATGGCCGGAATAATTGGCAATGGCGATAGTTTTGTGATTCGTGATGTGAATGGGATTAGACCCGCGTATTATTATATTGATGATGAAATTGTGGTTGTATGTTCTGAAAGGCCGGTTATACAAACAGCCATGAATGTACCATTTGATTCAGTTAAAGAATTGAACCCGGGAAATGCTTTAATTGTTAGAAAAAACAACACCATCAACGAAGTTAATATTAATGAGCCTGAAGTTCGTACTGCCTGTTCTTTTGAAAGAATATATTTTTCGCGCGGAAGCGATGCCGAAATTTATAATGAAAGAAAACAATTAGGCTATCAATTATGTCCTTCCATTTTGCCGGCTATCAACCATAATCTTAAAGATACCGTATTTTCCTATATCCCCAATACTGCTGAGGTGTCATTTTATGGACTTATGAAAGGTTTAGAAGATTACATTAACACGGTTAAGAAAAGAAAAATTTTAGAAGCCGGCAATCAATTGACAGAAGAAGAGCTTGAGCGCATTTTAAACTACCGCCCGCGTGCCGAAAAAATTGCTATTAAAGATGCCAAGCTTCGAACTTTTATTACTGATGATGCCAATCGTTCCGATATGGTTGCTCACGTTTATGATATTACTTACGGCACCATTAAAAAGGGACAAGACACTTTAGTCATTATTGACGATTCTATTGTAAGAGGAACAACCCTAAAGCAAAGCATTATTAAAATGCTTGATAGATTAGGCCCTAAAAAAATAATCATAGTATCATCTGCTCCTCAAATAAGATATCCTGATTGTTACGGAATTGATATGGCTAAGATGGGCGATTTTATTGCCTTTCAGGCAGCAGTTGAATTATTGAAAGAGAATAATATGGGGCAATTATTGCAGGAAGTTTACCATAAAGCAAAACTGGAAATAACCAAGCCCATGGAGCAAATTATTAATGTGGTTAAAGAAATTTATAAGCCTTTCAGCACCGAACAATTAAGTGATAAAATTGCAAAATTGCTTACACCTCAGGATACAAAAGCCGAAATTTGTATTGTTTATCAAACTATTGAAGGGCTTCACGTGGCTTGCCCAAATAACAAAGGCGACTGGTACTTTACAGGCAATTACCCTACTCCGGGAGGCAATAAAGTTGTTCTTCAGTCATATATTAATTATATTGAAGGGAAAAACAACAGGGCATACTAACAATAACACTTTCAGAAAAAGAAGGAGAAAGTCTTAGTTTATCTCAGGCAAGATAAATACAACCTCCACATGAATCTTTAACTGCACCTGTTACACTGCTTAAAGCATTAGGTATTTGATTTATTCTTAACCAACCTAAGAAGGCAAAAATTACGGCTTCCTTAAAATCAATAAGCCTTTTATCAGGAACAATAAAATTAGCTTTACCGGGCTTACGAATACACTCCATTAGAAAATTATTTTTTGCTCCACCACCACTAACTAATACAGTACTATCTTTTTCAACAACAGAATTTATTTGATAAGCAATAAATTCACAAACAGTCCTTAATTTATTTTGAATAGAAGCAGGGTAGTCCATAACAAGCAATCGTATATTTTTTTCGTACCACTCATAGCCTAATGATTTGTAATACCCGAACTGATTTTTTGTAGCAGCTTTTAAGGAGGCTAATAGTTTTTCTTCATTCATCCCCGATTGTGCCAAATGCCCCTCATGATCGTAATCTAAGCCCATGTATTGAGCAAGTTCATTTAAAGCCATGTTGCAAATGCCAATATCAAATGCTTTTCTTATATCATCATCATTAAATGAAATATTGCTTATTCCGCCAAGATTTAAACAATAATCATACTGATTAAAAAGTAATTTGTCGCCAATAGGTACCAAAGGAGCACCTTGACCTTTATAAGCCACATCGCTTGTTCTGAAATCACAAATAGTGTTAATGCCGCTTTGAGCAGCTATATTTGCACCATGTCCTAACTGAAAAGTATAACCTTTTTGCGGTTGATGAAAAATGGTATGCCCATGCGAAGCTATATACTTTGCATTAATTTTATAATGTTTACAAAAAGCTAAAACTTTTTCGGCCAACAAGTTCCCGAACTGATGGTGCATGGCTATTAATTCAACCCCATTGGCATGGTAAGCGTTTTTTAAAAAGTTTTTCTCCGTAAGCGTGTAAGCAAATGTTTCAGCCTCTATAATCTCATAGTGCCATTTATTTTGTTCATTATTGAAAGTACAAGCGGCTATATCAACTCCATCAAGCGAGGTTCCGCTCATTACGCCTAAAATTACTCCGCTATTTTCTTTTTGAACGAGCATTTTGATTTATTATCATTATTGCAAAAATATAGCTATTTATTGCAAAAAGAATTAAATTTTCAATTTGCAAATGCTCCCGGCAAATCATTAAAATATACTTATTGGGGGTGTAAAAAGGCGCTAATTACCTGATTTATAGAACTAGTAAGGGCATAAAATAAAAAAAGGCAATAGTTTTTGCTATTGCCTTTTGCTCCCCGACCTGGGCTCGAACCAGGGACCCCATGATTAACAGTCATGTGCTCTAACCAGCTGAGCTATCGAGGAATGTTAATTTTCAGGGCGCAAATGTAAAGAAGAAAGTTATATTTGCAAAAAAATTTTCAAACTATTTTTATTTATGAGTCTATTAACAGTTGGCACAGTTGCTTTTGATGCCATAGAAACACCCTTCGGGAAAACAGATAAAATTGTAGGCGGAGCCGCAACATACATAGGGCTTTCGGCTTCTTACTTTACCAATAAGGTAAACTTAGTTTCGGTGGTCGGTGAAGATTTTCCGAAAGAATCTATTAAAATGTTGCAAGACCACGGTATTAATACTCAAGGCCTGCAGGTTAAACAAGGAGAAAAAACTTTTTTCTGGAGTGGTAAATATCATAACGATATGAATAGTCGTGATACTTTGGACACTCAACTTAACGTACTCGAAACATTTGACCCGGTAATTCCTGAGCAATATCAAGATTGCGACTTCTTAATGCTCGGTAATTTGGTTCCTGCGGTACAACAAAAAGTTATTAACTCTCTTCGTACGCGCCCTAAATTAATAGTGATGGATACTATGAATTTTTGGATGGACATAGCCATGGATGATTTGAAAACTACTATTTCAATGGTTGATGTATTAACTATTAACGATGCTGAGGCCAGACAACTATCGGGCGAATACTCTTTAGTGAAGGCTGCTCAAAAAATTCTTAAAATGGGACCACGTTATCTTATTATTAAAAAGGGCGAGCATGGAGCCTTATTATTTAATAAAGGACAAGTGTTTTTTGCTCCTGCCTTACCGCTCGAAGATGTTTTTGACCCTACAGGTGCAGGCGATACATTTGCCGGTGGATTTATTGGATATTTGGCCGAAAGCAAAGATATTTCATTTGACGGAATGAAAAGAGCTATTATCTTTGGTTCTGCCATGGCATCATTTTGTGTTGAAAAATTTGGAACAGAAAGATTAGTAAATTTGAGCAAAGAAGAGTTAGAAAGCCGTGTTCAGGAATTTATTAATTTAGTACAGTTTGACATAGCCCTGGTGTAACAGTTTAACCATGATGAACAAGAATAGTAAAATTTATGTGGCCGGCCATCGTGGAATGGTGGGAAGTGCTTTGGTACGCAGGTTACAAGCCGAAGGCTTTAATAATATTGTTTACAAAACCTCTAAGGAGTTAAACTTAATCAATCAACAGGATGTTGCCGATTTTTTTGAAAAAGAAAAACCTGAATATGTTATTTTGGCGGCTGCTAAAGTTGGTGGAATATTAGCCAATAATACTTACCGTGCTCAGTTTATATATGAAAATTTGATGATTCAAAATAATGTTATTCATCAAAGCTATTTAAACAATGTAAAAAAATTACTGTTTCTTGGCAGTTCTTGCATATATCCTAAAATGGCGCCACAGCCCCTGAAAGAAGATTATTTGCTTACCGGCACCTTGGAATATACCAATGAGCCTTATGCTATTGCAAAAATTGCCGGAATAAAAATGTGCGAAGCCTATAGAAGTCAGTACAACTGTAATTTTATTTCGGCAATGCCTACCAATTTGTATGGCCCCAACGATAATTACGATTTAAATAATTCGCATGTTTTACCGGCATTGCTTAGAAAGTTTCATACCGCTAAAGTAAAACAGCAACCAAGTGTTGAAATATGGGGCACGGGAACACCCCGCAGAGAATTTTTGCATGTTGATGATTTAGCTGATGCTTGCTATTATTTGCTTGAAAATTATTCAGGTGAGCAACTGGTAAATATTGGTAGTGGTGAAGATATTACTATTTTAGATTTGGCCATGCTTATTAAGAAAATTGTAGGTTATACCGGTGAAATTGTTTTTGACCGCAGTAAACCCGATGGAACACCACGTAAATTAATGGATGTAAGCAAACTCCAAAAAGTAGGATGGACTTATAGTATTTCGTTAGAGCAAGGTATTGCCGAGGTTTACAAAGAAGTATTATCAATAAAATTATTTGATTAAAAAATATTTTATGGCTCCCTCTAAAACAATAAAATTCCGTTACGGAATATCTTATATTGTTTTTGCAGTAATGTTGCTGTCTGTGGTTTCGGCCAATGCCCAACCATTTATTATGCAGCATAACAAGTTCTTTGCTCAAGATGCCGACCGACAGGCCGCTCATTTAGACAATACTTATAATGCTACGGTAAAGCCCTTTGTAAATGGTCTTAATTATAACAAAGAAAAGCTTGACTCCTTATATAATCATCAGTATCATACCAAAAGTTTTCAGCAAATTTTTTGGCGAAAACTAAAGCACGAAAGCCTTTTGCTTGTTGATAGTCCAAATTTTAAAATCATGCTCGATCCTTTATTCTATTTTGAATTAGGAAAAGATTTAAAAAAGACCAATGAGACCTATTATACCAATACCCGTGGTGTGTTAATACGGGGCAGCATAGGCCAAACCTTTGCCTTTGAATCTACTTTTTTAGAAAATCAGGCCGAATTTCCCGATTATGTGAGCGCATTTGTAAGTACCTGGGGCGTAGCTCCCGGACAAGGGAGAGTTAAAAGGTTTAAAAAATCAGGGGCAGATTATGCAGGTGCTACGGGAGTTATGGTATATAAGCCTAATAAGATGCTTAACTTTATGGCAGGCTCGGGCAAATTATTCTTAGGTGATGGGTATCGTTCATTATGGTTAAGCGATAATGCTTTTAGCTATCCCTTTTTTAAAGCTAATTTAAACTTCCAAAAGTTAAGCTACACTGCAGCATGGGCATCAATGCAGATTATACAAAACGGAAAATTTGTTTTCAATCCTTTGAGCGAACCTATATTCAAGAAAAAAGTTTATACCTTTCAATATGTAAGTTACCGACCTATTAAACGTGTTGATATAGGACTGTTTCAAGCCGTTATGTGGAAAGCCCAGCAAACCGGCAATACTAAGTTTGATTATAATATATTAAACCCTTTAGTTTTTGCACATTCAGCTCAATATGGTTTGGATAGTGCAAATAACGTAATGTTGGGAGCAAACATTAACGTAAAAATTACCCATAGCATTAATGCTTATGCACAAGTTATGGCCGATAACCTAAAGAACAACCAAATAGGATGGCAGGGCGGAATTAAATATTTTGATGTTGCAGCAATTAAAAACCTATATCTGCAATTGGAGTATAATAAGGTAAATGCCTATAGTTATTCTTTTCCAAACGCTTATCAAAGTTTTTCGCACTACAACCAATCCCTGGCACACCCTGTTGGAGCAAACTTTAGCGAAATTGTAGCTTTAACCAATTATCGCTTTAAAGATTTTTATGCAGCTTTAAAATTTAATTATATAAGTACAGGGCTTGATTCTTTTCCAAAATACTATGCCGGAAATCAAGTAATTACAGACTACAAGCCTGCCAATGTTCAAAGCAATACTTTTTTAAATAAAGGAAAAACACAAATAATAGATTTTAAATTAGGATATATAATTAATAGAGGTTCAAACCTAAATATTGCTGTGGGGGCTTTGCTTAGAGATTTTAATAGTAATTTAAAATATGGAAAACTAAAGACCGATTATTTCTATATCAGTATAGGTACGGCCATTACAAATAAATATTACGATTTTTAATAAAAATTAATTGCTTTTTCCGTAATTTGCCTAAATATTTTATTGAATGGGATTAACATTACTCGCCTTTTTTACTTCTTTATTAATCGTCATTTTCTTTACTCCTTCTCTTATTAAGGTGGCCGAGTTAAAGAATCTTACCGATGTGCCCGATGCCCAAAGAAAATTACACAAACGTAGTATTCCTACTATTGGCGGAATAATTATTTATGCCGGTACTTTATTTTCCTATGCCTTATGGCTTCCTACTGACGATGCCACTTATTTTAAATACATTGTAACTACAACCTTGCTTATTTTCTTTGTGGGTGTTAAAGATGATATTATTGGTACAGCTCCAATAAAAAAGTTGGGTGCTCAGCTTCTCTGTGCTATGGTTTTGGTTTTAATGGCAAATATCAGAATAAAAGGCTTACACGGTATTTTTGGAATATACGAAATTCCTTATTGGGCAAGTATATTTTTATCATTATTTACTATTGTGGTTATTATTAATGCCTTTAATTTGGTTGATGGGGTTGACGGGTTGGCCGGTGGGGTTGGATTAATTGCCTCTTTAGCATTTGGGATATGGTTTTTATTGGTAAAAGACTTAGTTATGGCTTGTTTAGGCTTTTCATTAGCAGGGTCATTACTCGGGTTTTTATTTTATAATTTTTATCCGGCCAAAATATTTATGGGCGATTCAGGTTCATTAACCATAGGTTTAATTATTTCTATTTTGGCTATTAATTTAATTGAGTTCGACCGTGTAACTTTGATATACCCATTATCGGCAATGACTAAACCTGTCATCGCCATTGCTTTTATTATTTATCCTTTGGTAGATACCATGCGCGTTTTTATTTACCGCGCCATAAAAGGTATTTCTCCTTTTCATGCCGACCGCAATCACATACACCACCGCTTACAAAAACTTGGATTTAACCATAAAGGAACATCATGGATATTATACTTGTCAAGCATTGCTGTTATTGCCGTGGCCTTGCTTACCAAAGATTTAGAGCCTACCTATGCTTTTTTGGTGGTATTAGGCTTTGTGTTGCTTTTGGTTTTTGCTCTTTTTTATTTCTTTAAAGAAAATAGTGAACCCGAATTACTTCAAACCCATAACAAGCATGCAGATGCTTAAACTTTATATTTTTATAAGCAATGTATATAACTTTTATAAACAACAATAAGTGTATGAATGGCATTAAAAAGTTATTCTTTGTCTTTGTATTATTGATGTTTTTAAAAGTAAATGTTTCGGCACAAACCGAAAATTTGTCGCTTCTGCGCGAAGCAAATATTGGAATAACCAATGCCGCAAACGCTAATCCTTATTGGTTTCATACCAATATCAGACCATATATACTTAGCGAAGTACAATTGCTTGAGGCCCCAACCGACCGTGACACAAGTATGCCCTCAAGTAAAAAAATGGCTTTGCGGAACTACATAAACCAAGGCCATTTGCTTGGTGTTGATGCCGGTAAATTTTTTATTAAAGCTGACCCAGTTTTTTCCATTATTGGGGGCTACGATGCACAAGCCAAAGATAAATTAATGCAAAGTTCTATTGGTTTCAGAACCCAAGTGCAGTTGGGAAAAAAATTATTTGCTGAGGTTAAAATGGAAAGTATTAATGCCGATTATGCCAATTATATTGATTCGGTGATTGAACTCAGACAGGTTGTTCCGGGCGGTGATTATGCAGGTAAAACCGCATTAGGATATAGCAGCCATTTGAACAGCGGTTATATTTCCTACTCGCCAAACCGTACTTTCAACTTTCAGGCCGGATTTGGTAAAAACTTTTGGGGCGATGGCTATCGCTCTTTACTCCTAAGCGATAATTCATACAGTTATCCATATTTTAAAACAAGCGCTCATTTTTGGCGTATTAAGTATATAAGCTTATTAGCTAATTTTAAGGATATACAAAGAGATCCGGGCAACTCCCTTACCTATCGCAACAAATATGCCACCATGCACTATTTAAGTTGGAATGCTTTAAAGTGGTTAAATATTAGTTTGTTTGAAGCTATTGTTTTTCAAAATCGTCAGCAAGGAAGTTATTTCCCCTTTGATGTAAACTATTTAAATCCTATTATTTTTTATCGTCCGGTTGAGTATTCCTTGGGCTCCGGTGATAATGCTTTGATGGGCGCATCATTTAAAATTAAATTTCCGGCACGCATTCAGTTATACGGTCAAGTTATTTTAGACGAGTTTTATTTGAAAGAAATAAAGGCCCGTAAGGGTTGGCAAGACAACAAACAAGGAGGGCAACTGGGAATAAAAATATTTGATATTGCCGGGGTAAAAAACCTGAACTTTTTAACAGAAGTAAATGTGGTTCGTCCATATACCTATTATCATAAAAATTCTCTGCAAAATTACGGACATTACAACCAACCTTTGGCACACCCTTATGGCGCAAACTTTTACGAAAGTATGAGCACACTTAATTATAAATACAATAGATGGTTTGTGGCTACTAAATTTATTTATGCGGTGGTTGGTCTTGACAGTAATGCCACACAAAGCTTTGGGCAAGATATTTATAAACCTTATAACTTACGCCCTAATGTATATGGTAACTATATAGCACAAGGTTTAAAAACTACGCTTATGTTTGCTACACTTAAAGCCTCATACTTAATCAACAGTGCTTATAATTTACGCATTGAGGGCTTAATAATTCCGCGGGTTGAAACCAATGCTTTGCATACCAAGAAAAATCTTATATTTCAATTAGGAATAAGTACTGCTTTAGATAACCGTTATCTTGATTTTTAACCTATCAACTTTCGCGCTGCATTAAGTTTTCAGCAAACTCCCTTATTTGTACTTTTACTTCATTATTGCAATGCTCAATGCTGTTGAGGTGTTCAAGAGCCTTCTCAAAATATTTTCTCATTTCTGCTTCGGCAATAACTTTTACATTTAGAAACTCGTAAATAGTTTTTACTGATTCTACTTTTTCGGCTGCATTTTCTTCCCCTGCCTGCATCCACATTTGCAGCTTTTCCTTACTGTATCTGTCAGCTACTTCTATGGCCTTTAAAAACAAATAGGTTTTTTTATTACTTACAATATCGCCACCCTTTTGTTTACCCACTTTGTCACTTGCTCCAAATACATCTAAAATATCATCATGCAACTGAAAAGCAATACCTAAGTTTTTTCCGAACTCGTATAGGTGATGGGCATCATTATTACCTGCACCACCTATTACAGCACCAATTTTTAAACTCCCAGCAAGTAATACCGAGGTTTTTAAACCAATCATTTTTATATACTGCGGAATAGTTACATTGTATTGCTTTTCAAAGTCCATATCTAATTGCTGCCCTTCGCAAACCTCTAGGGCTGTTTGGGTAAATATCTCCAAAACTTCTTTCAGCTTATCCGAAGGGCTTTGCATTATATACTGAACACTTTGTACAAACAAGGCATCACCACTCAATATAGCTATATCCTGATTCCACTGTTTTTGTACCGTGGGTTTGTTTCTACGCAATGGCGCCTTGTCCATAATATCATCATGTACCAAGGTAAAATTATGAAACAACTCAATGCCAATAGCAGCTTTTATAGCCTCTTCAGGTTTACCGTTAAATAATAAACAACCCATTAAAGTAAGCATAGGCCTAAAGCGCTTTCCGCCCAACTCTAAAGTATATTTTATGGGGGTGTATAAATTTAAGGGTCTTTTGTTGTTTAATGCTTGGTCAAAGGCAATTAGCTCGGCCTCAATTAAACTTCTAAAATCATCTGTTTTCAAGGCTTACGCTTTATTGTACAACCAGGTTCCTTCCTATACTTTCATAATGATAGCCCATTTCTTTCATTTGTTCAAGACCATACACATTACGGCCATCAAACACTACTTTGTTTTTAAGATTTTTGTTCATCAGGTCAAAATCCGGTGTTCTAAAAACACCCCATTCGGTAGCAATTATAAGGGCATCAGCACCTTTTAGGGCATCGTATGGGTTTTCCGAAAATTGAATTTTATCGCCTAAAAGTTGTTTTACATTAGCCATAGCCTCAGGATCGTAGGCGCTTATGCTGGCACCTTCGGCCAATAGTTCTTTGATGATGTATAAGGCCGGTGCTTCTCTTATATCGTCTGTATCGGGCTTAAAGGCCAAGCCCCATAAAGCAAAATGTTTGCCCTTTAACTGATGGTTAAAGTAACGCTTTATTTTCGGGATAATAATAGTTTTTTGAGATTCATTAACCTGCATTACGGCATTTAATAAATTAAAATTGTAATTTACCTCACCTGCCGATTTTGAAAGTGCCTGAACATCTTTAGGGAAACAACTTCCGCCATAACCAATGCCCGGAAACAAGAATCGCTTTCCTATACGGTCGTCAGAGCCTATCCCTATACGCACCATATCTACATCGGCTCCTAAACGTTCGCATAAGTTAGCTATTTCGTTCATAAAAGTAATTTTAGTAGCCAAAAATGCATTGGCAGCATATTTGGTCAGCTCAGCCGATTTCTCATCCATAAAAATGATAGGATTACCCTGACGAACATAAGGCTTATACAACTCTTCCATTAATTTACGGGCTTTCTCACTGCTGCTGCCTATTACAACTCGGTCAGGCTTCAAAAAATCGTCCACGGCAAATCCTTCGCGCAAAAACTCCGGATTGCTCACTACATCAAAAAAATCTGAAGGGTTATGAGATGTTTTAAAATGCGGATTTTCTTTTAACGAGGCTATTACTACTTCTCTTACCTTGTCGGCAGTGCCTACAGGTACGGTGCTTTTATCAACTATTACTTTGTAGTCGTTTATAATTTTACCTAAATCTTTGGCTACTCCAAGTATATAGCTCAAATCGGCCGACCCGTCTTCGCCCGGAGGTGTAGGCAGGGCTAAGAAAATAATTTTTGACCCTTTAACGGCCTCTTCCAAATGGGTGGTAAAAGTTAAACGTCCGGCTTTTATATTTCTGTGAAACAAAACATCTAAGTGGGGTTCATAAATAGGGATTACGCCTTCCTGCATTTTCTTTACCTTCTCGGCATTAATATCTACACAGATAACATTGTTCCCTGTTTCGGCCAAACAAGTGCCGGTTACTAGTCCTACATATCCTGTTCCTACTACGGTTATATTCATATATTATGATTTAAATGAGGGGTTTATAATGATATTTATTTTTTACTTATTGATTAATAAACTCTAGTACTTTTTGGCAAATATAGGCAAGAGTTTCGTTTTCTAACTCGGTATGTATGGGCAATGATATTACACAGGAGCATAACTTCTCGGTTACCGGAAAATCGCCTGCTTGGTAACGAGGGTCGCTATACGCCTTTTGCAAATGTAGTGGTATAGGGTAATACACCATAGCCGGAATATCATGTTCGGCCAAATATGCGCGTAAAGCATTACGGTCAACATCAATTAATTGAAGGGTATATTGATGAAAAACATGAGTGCTGTTTTTTACACGGGCAGGAGTAATTATTTTGGCATGTTGGGCAAATTTTTCATCATAATAGCTTGCGGCCTTATTTCTTGCTGCGGCATACTCATCAAGGTGTTTTAATTTTACTCTTAAAATAGCAGCCTGAATACTGTCTAATCTGGAATTTACACCTATACTATCATGTACATACTGTGTGCTTTGACCGTGGTTGGCAATCATTTTAAGTTTTACGGCCAACTCATCATTGTTGGTAAACATTGCTCCGCCATCGCCATAGCATCCTAAATTTTTGCTTGGAAAAAATGAAGTACAACCAACATCTCCAATAGTTCCGGCCTTACAGGTCTTACCATCGCTAAAAGTATAATCTGCACCTATGGCCTGAGCCGTATCTTCTATAACATATAGTTGGTACTTTTTGGCTAAAGCCATTATAGCCTCCATATTGGCACATTGCCCAAACAAATGCACCGGAACTATGGCTTTGGTTTTAGGACTAATTGCTTTTTCAATGGCTTCAACATTAATATCAAAAGTGTTTGGATAAACATCAACCAATACAGGTTTTAAACCAAGTAAGCCAATAACTTCGGCTGTGGCCACATAAGTAAAGTCGGCAGTAATTACTTCATCACCAGGTTTTAGGCCTAAGGCCATCATGGCTATTTGCAAGGCATCAGTTCCGTTGGCACAAGGTATAACATGCTTAACTCCCAAATATTTTTCTAACTCTTCCTGAAAGTTTTTTACTTCAGGACCGTTAATAAAGGCGGTATTATCTATTACACTTTGAATGGCATTGTCAACCTCAGTCTTAATTTTTAAATACTGGGTTTTTAAATCAACCATTTGTATTTTGTGGGCGGGTTTGGCTATTGGTGTCATTTTAGTAAAAAATCGGGCAAATATAGTGTTTTATTTGCTAATATCTACTTTGTTTTGTTCCTTTGATTCTTAGTTTTTTTATGAAATTAAAATTCTCCTTCCTTGTCCTACTCACATTGGGGTTGTTTTTGGGCAATATATTTTGCAGTAACATTTGTTTGGCTCAGGTAACCCCTAAAGACAGTGTTATTAATGCCCCCTTGTTAGGAGCAAGTTATGCTTTTCAACTCCCCGAGGGCGATTTAAAGCAGCGCTTCGGCTACAATTCCAGTGTAGGCTTACATTTTTTATACAAAACAAAGCATAATTTTATTTATGGAATTGATGCTACTTTTACTTTCTCCCCTCAAAGTCAGGTTAAAAACGCTTATTCGTTATTCGATTCTATCAGCTCTGCCAATAATGTTATTGACCGGAATGGCGAGTATGCCTCCATTTTGTTTTACCAAAGAGGCTTTACTTCAACCTTAAAAGTAGGAAAACTTTTTCCCATGTGGGGACAAAATAAAAATTCGGGCTTATGCTTATTGTTGGGCTTAGGCTATATGCAACATAAAATCAGAATTGAAGATAAATACAATCGTACTCCGCAACTTTCAAAACCTTATATAAAGGGTTACGACAGGCTAACGAGCGGCCCTATGCTTAGTGCCTTTGCCGGCTATCTTTTTTTAGGGAATAACAGGTTGTTGAATTTTTATGCCGGATTGGAACTGATGGTCGGACAAACCCAAAGCCGCAGAAGCATTAATTTTGATACTATGCAGCGCGACACTCAAATAAGAAAAGACATTTACTGGGGGCCGCGTGTAGGGTTTATATTGCCTTTGTACAAGCGCATGCCAAACGAGTATTATTATAATTGATTTTCGGGGTTCAGGCATAAAAACAGACCATTTTTTTTCATGCTGTTTTAGCCCAAGGGTGTTTCCTAAAATACACTCAATAACAGGACTTTTAATTATTGTTAAAGGCAGTAGTAATAATCATTTTTTCTCGTCATACAAGGGGCTGATACCATCACACATAAACTGTAGCGGGGGCAACAAACCTAAGGCTTATTAGCATGTTCTCAAATACAAAAAAACCGCAATGAACTTTGTTTGAGCATTGCGGTTTTTTTGAATCGTATTTACTTGTTATTTTATAACAATCATACGCATTACCCATTCTCCGCTATCTGATTGTATTTTTAAGAAATACGTTCCCGGAGTAATTTGGGTATTAACTATCGTATTGTTTTCATGAATACTTACAGGCGCAGTAACTCTTGCACCCATAACCGATTCTATCCAATATTGGGCGTTTGGAGCTATTTCATTATTTTTCCAATTAATTACAAAACTACCGGTGTTAGGGTTAGGTAAAACCTTAAACTCATATTGCTTACTTTGCAGCCTTGGCACAAAATTAAGCGGATAAGCCAAATTAATATTTCCTGTTCCATTCGATACACTTCTGTTTCGCACAGCTCTTGTAGATTCGCATGGGGAACTTAAAACAGCCTGAATACGATATACGGTATTAACTCCGGCTACCGGATTAGTATCAATATACGGTCGAGAAATGGCATTAACCGTTGTTAAGTAACTCATATTATTATAATCGGGTCCCGAATAAACCAAGTAGGAAGTTATATTTTGCGATATTTCAACATACGGATTCCATGAAATTATTCGCTCATTACCAATACCCGGTAATACCTTTAAACCAATAGCCCGTACATAATCAGATAAGGCAGTTTCACCACCGCAGGTATCTATCATAGAAATTCGGTAACGATCTGTAACTACCGAAGCATCGGAGTTTACATCTATATACTCGCTTAACGAGTTATAGTCAACAGTATCTATCTGAACATAGTTTGATGAGTTAAAAGGAATCTCTTTGTAAATAGCATAATAGGCAATATCCGTTGCAATAGGTTTTTCCCACACTAAAATATGTTGGTTGGTTGTAGTATCAACCGTTACCATACAAATGGTAGGTTTTGTAAGCATAGAGTTTGACACATCAAAAGGAGCCGACATTATTTCGCAGCCATCAGCAGTAATCCCTTTTACAAAGTAAGTTCCGGCTTGGTTTACTACTAAACTGTCGGCTAAAGTGCCATTAGTCCATTGGTATGAGTCAAATCCTCCCGAGGCTCTAAGAGTTACATTTACGGGGGCACAATTTATTATAGTATCTGTTGTGCTTATAACGGGCGGAGCAATGGGTGTTAAATTAAAGCTTACAAAAACAGGATCTGATATTCGCGGGCAGCCGTTGGCATTAATAACATTAACCGTATAACTGCCACTTTCGGTAACTACAAGTTCACTATTATTTTCACCGTTCATGGCTACCCCATCTTTCATCCATTGGTAATAATATTGAGATACAAATGGAGTAGTTAAAGTAACGCTTCCCCCCGCACATGCTTCGCGAAACATTGAACCATCAATAGCAGCAGGGTGATTGCATACAATGCCGTCAGGACTATTACAAACCAAATAATCGGTGGTTATTGAAGAGGCGCAGCCCGTAACATTATTAACAGCCAATAAAGTTACATAAAATGTATCGTTGTATTGGTAAGTATAATTTACATTAAAGTCATTGTTGTTAAACTGTGCACCATCGCCCGGAAACCAGGTAAAGGTATATAAATTCATATTAGGCGTGTTGTTGGTAAAAACCACATCCATGGGGCTTGAGTTTAACATTAAGCTGCTTACCGAAAAATCAAGGTTAAAATTACTATTATGTATGGTTATAGGGTAGGGCGTAGGCGAGCCTTCAATATAAGGTGTAGAGGAAACTACTCTTATTAAATATCCATTTCCGTCCGGAATATTGGTAGGTATAGTAGCATAAATAATACCCGAACTCCCTGAATTTATCATACCTATATCAATAGGACTGCTAAAATCTCCGTTTTCGTCACTTAATTGAGCGGTAAAATAATTGCCTGAGGCAATAGAGCCTTGTACGTTTTGAGCGCTTTTTTGAAATTCTAAATTACCGTTGCTTAAATAATACCTTACCGGAATGGTACTACCCATACATATACTATAATCACTAGTATCTATTTCTGTTGAAATGGTACCTAAAGCATCACAGTCGCTATAAAAGGTTCCCCAGGTATCTTTATTGGCAGCCCAATTATTATCCATATATGCCGGATCATCTACCGTAATACAATATAGGTTTTGATTGTTAACAGAACTGTAATAGCCTAAATTGGCATTATTCCCGTTTTTTATATTTAAACTACTCAAATTATTGTAGCTACAATCTAAACTATCTAATAAACTTAACGATTGCAATTCCAATGTTTCAATTTGATTATTAAAACAACTTAACAATCTTAGGTTAGGGTTATCAATAAATACAGCTTGGGCAAGTTGATTATTATAACAATAAACCACTTCCAAAGATGTACAGGTAGTATTGTCTAACATCGTTAAGTTATTACCGCTGCAATTGATAAATACCAAACTTGAATCGTTTGTCAAAATTAAATCATTAAGTAAGTTATTCCAGCAATACAAACTGTCTAATTGCCCTAAATCTCCTGCATTGAGTGTGGTAAGTTGGTTATTATAGCAGCTTAAAAATTTTAACCCCGAAGTGCCTGTATTATTCAAATCTAAATTGGTCAATAAATTGTCATAACATGCCAAGTCAACTAACGTACTTATCATAGAAACATCAAGCGAGGTTAATTCATTACTAAAACATGATAAATACTTTAACGAAATACAATTTGAAACATTTAGCATGTTTATTTGATTGTTTGAGCAGTAAAGTGTTTGCAAGACATAGTTTTGACCTAAAGCCAGCGTAGTAATTGAATTATTAGAGCATGATAGTATTTTTAATTGACTATGATTAGCAACATTGAGTGTGGTAATATTGTTGTCTCGGCAATATAGCTCCTCAAGATTCATAGCATTTGAAATATCTAAGCCACTTAACTGATTATTGCTGCATACCAATTTTACTAAACTCGACCCAAGTCCTGTTATACCGGTTAATTGATTGTTCTGACAGTACAAGTCAATAAGTTGTGGGTTGCCCGACAGGTCAAGAGTGCTTATTTGATTGTTATTGCAAATTAATTGAATAATATTCACAAAGGCCTCTATTCCTGTCATATCTTGTATATTCTGGTAGGAAACATTTATACCTCCATAAAAAGATTGAGCTTCGCTTACCTGAATTTCATTGTCCATGTTAATATTTAAAGCGGTATCGGCCAGTAATGCATTTTTAAAGTTTAGGTCCGGAATATTTACATTTTGGGCTTTTAAATACGAACCGCACAGAAGCATAATAAACAGCCCGAAACCGCTTACCCGTGCTAAAAAAGTAGAATTATTACTCATGTTGTCATATAAATAGGTTAATAATATAAAATTTACAAACTTGTTTTCCTGTTAATTGGTCATACCTTAAATTAATCTATCCTTATAAAATCCACATTCACATCTCATTTTTACGAATTAATGCTCAAAAATGTTTCATTTTTTGTTGTATTTTTTTATAAAATTTTAGGGAGTAAAAAATAGCGGATAAACTTGTCCGTTTAGTTTTTTTGTTTACTTTTGCAAAGTTTAAATGTATGAGTTTATTATTTTAATGAATTAATAAGGGCTGTATTGACTACAAATATAAATAAATATACAAAAAGTTGGTATAAATATAAAAATAGTTAGTTTATCACAATTTTAATGTTTTTATATAAGCTAATTAATACATTTGCATTTTAATATTTAACTAAAAATAAAATTTAATTTATGACTGCTACAAATCAACATGAAACACAAGCTTTACCAAGTGGTAATTGGTATCAAAGACAAGTGGATGCTTTTGAAAGAGGTCGCCTGGCTTGGTTGTCAATTTACATTATTGCCCAAAGTTGTTGGGGCTCAGTAGCTTGTATGTATGCTTTACTGAACAACGCCAATGTGGCTCAATTAGCAATTTGTGCCGGAGTTTCTATGGCTTCTAATGCTATGTTTATTGCACAGGCACCGGCCAAGTGGTGTATTAATGTGTTTTATGTAAGTATAGTTTTAAATACCATTATTTTACTAATTAATATACTTTAATAGCCATAGTGCTGTTTGCGGGCAATGGGTAACGATATTTTAGAAATTTCAGATATTAAACTATTGGTTAATTCTTTTTACGAAAAAGTGCGTAAAGATAGTTTGTTAGCCCATATTTTTAATGATAGAATCCAAGATCGTTGGCCCTTGCACCTTCAAAAGATGTACCGTTTTTGGCAAACCGTTTTGCTTGACGAGCATACCTACGAAGGACGACCTTTTCCGCCCCATGCAAATTTACCGGTTGATAAAACTCATTTTAATCGTTGGTTAGAACTGTTTTACGAAACCATTGATGAAAATTTTGAAGGGGTTAAAGCCCAGGAAGCCAAATGGAGAGCCGAGCGCATGGCTGAGTTGTTTTACGAAAAAATTATTTATATTCAAAATAATCCAGGTAAGGTTATCTTATAAATAAGTTTGACAATACCCTTACTCTATTTGCAAATGATAAAAAAGTAAGACGAGATGGAAATAACAAAAAACTCAATCATTGGCGACTTGGTTGCACAAGATTACAGAACAGCTTCGGTATTCAAAAAAAATAATATTGATTTTTGCTGCAACGGCAACCGCAGTATTCAAGAGGCCTGCACCACCAAAAATATTGATGTTGACCAATTAATTCACGATTTGGGAAACTCCACACAACAAGCTGCCAACGGGGCAGTTGATTATAAAACATGGCCTTTAGATTTATTGGCCGATTATATTGAGAAAAAACATCATCGCTATGTGCGTGAAAAAATACAGGAAATTACGCCTTATTTACGTAAAATAGCGCAAGTACACGGAGGGCATCATCCCGAACTTCACGATATTGAAAAATTATTTTCCGAATCGGCAGAGGAATTAACCAACCACATGATGAAAGAAGAAGGCATACTTTTTCCACATATTCGTGAAATGGTAAAAGCCCATCTTGCGGGAAATAAAGTTAATGCTCCTTTTGGTACCGTTCAAAACCCTATAAACATGATGATGCACGAGCACAATGTGGAAGGGGAGCGCTTTAGGCAAATAGCCGACTTAAGCAATAACTACACTACTCCGGCTGACGGATGCAATACCTATCGTGTTTCATTGGCCATGCTAAAAGAGTTTGAAGATGATTTACATCTGCATATTCATTTAGAAAATAATATTTTGTTTCCGGGGGCATTGCTCATGGAACAAGCATAATGATTGACAATACAAGTTATCATGATAAAGAGATATTTTAAAATTTTATTGTTACTGTGCGGAATAATTAGTTTGTTTACTTATTGTTCTTCACCCGACAATACCAATCAACCCGCTGCTCCCGAAACTACCGAAACCCCACACGAGCATGATGCTCTGCAAGAAGGGCTTCAATTAAACAATGGACAAAAATGGAAAGTAAATGAGGAAATGAAACCTTATATTGAAAAAGGAAATGCACTATTGGATGAATATTTGAATGGGAGTAACCAAACAGATTACAACAAATTAGCCCTGGATTTAGAAGAAATCAATAATAACCTGATTGAAAGCTGCACCATGACAGGCCCTTCGCACGATGCACTGCATTTATGGTTACACCCGCACTTAGAGCTTGTTGAAACATTAAAAAATGCAAGTAAACCGGAAGAAGCTAATAAGATTATTGGAAAAATAGCTGCTTCATACCATACCTATAAAGAATTTTTTGAATAACCACTTTAAATTAATAACCAAAAAACAAACAAAATGAAAAAAACACTTTTAATTTTTGCAGCCGCATCAATGTTATTTGCAGCTTGTGGCGGAGGCTCAAACGAAACTAAAACTGAAGAAACAGCACCTGCTGCTACTGAATCTACCGAAGCTCCCGAAGCTACCGGAGATGCCGTTATTACTATTAGCGCAGGCGATGATATGAAATTTGATCTTTCTGAGATTAAAGTTAAAGAAGGACAAAATGTAAAACTTACCTTAAAGCATACCGGACAAGCTCCTGTGGCTTCTATGGGGCATAATTTTATTTTATTGGCTGCCGGAGTTGATTTAGATGCTTTTGCTCAAGATGCTTTAAACGCTAAAGATAGTGAGTATATTCCTGCCAATAGAGCTAACGAAATTATTGCTCATACCAAATTAATTGGAGGTGGCGAAACTACCGAAATTGAATTTAAAGCTCCTGCTAAAGGAACCTACGATTTCTTATGCTCTTTCCCCGGACATTATGCTATGATGAAGGGTGAATTTATTGTAGAATAATTTATACGATTATATATATTGCTTTAAAATCAAAAGTGGTTTAAGGCGGTAAGCAGTTCAATAGTTAGCCCTATAATCCTGCTGCTTTACAATAGAGGCAGACCGAAATGAAGTATTTTCACATTTCAAACAGGAAAAAGCATCCCTCTTCTAATCCTTTTTAAAGAGAGTGCTTCAAGAGCAAAACTAAAGCAGTGCTTACCGCTTTTTATTTTTTTTATTGAGCTAAGATGAAACTTAAAATTAAACGTGTTTACGATAAGCCCCAAACAAATGACGGCTATCGTTTACTTATTGACAGGTTGTGGCCTCGTGGAATAAGCAAAGAGGAGGCTAAATTAGATGAATGGCTTAAAGATATTGCCCCCTCTAATGAATTGCGAAAATGGTTTAACCATATTCCTGAGCGTTTTGAGGAGTTTAAAAAGAAATATGCAGATGAACTAAAGCCGCAGCACGAAACATTGCTTAGAATAAAAAAAATGGCCGAAAAACAAAACCTTACTTTGTTGTACTCAGCCAAAGATACTCAACATAATAATGCCGTAGTATTAGAAGAACTTATTAAAAAACTCAAATAATAAAGCAAGCCCACCCCATCCCACAATTAAAAATTAAAAATTAAAAATTAAAAATTAAAAATTCATAACGCATAATTCGTAATTCGTAATTAACAATTCGTAATTCGTAATTCGTAATTAACAATTCGTAATTCATAATTCGTAATTCATAATTCATAATTCGTAATTAAAAATTCATAACGCATAATTCGTAATTCGTAATTAACAATTCGTAATTCGTAATTCGTAATTGATAATTCATAATTCGTAATTCATAATTCGTAATTAAAAATTCATAACGCATAATTCGTAATTCGTAATTAACAATTCGTAATTCGTAATTCGTAATTCATAATTCATAATTCGTAATTGATAATTCATAATTCGTAATTAAAAATTCGTAATTCATTACCTTTGCCCTGCTTAAATATTTCGGGCGGTACTAATTTTATGGATATAGAAAGTATTAAAGAAAAGTATGCCGGCAGCACACAAGTACAGGAATTAATAAACCAACTTGCCGCAAACTCTTTAAAAAACATACAACTAAAGGGAGTTGCAGGAAGTGCCTTGTCCTTTATAGCCGCTGCGGTTATTAATCAACTAAAAGGCTCGCATTTGTTTTTGCTGCCCGATAAAGAGCAAGCCGCTTATTTTTTCAACGATTTGGAAACAGTACTTGGAAACAACAAGGTGCTTTTTTTTCCTATGAGCTATAAGAAACCTTATGCCGTTGAATTGGTTGACAATGCCAATGTTTTATTCCGTTCGGAAGTGCTTAACCATATTGCCTTACAACATCAAACAAGCATTATTGTTACCTACTCGCAGGCTCTTTCCGAAAAAGTAGTAAGCAAAAGTCATCTCAAAAAAAATACCTTTAACCTAAAAAGAAAAGAAAAAGTTGACCTTAACTTTATGCTTGCTTTCTTTGAAGAATATGCCTTTGAGCGTGTTGACTTTGTTACCCGCCCGGGCGAGTATAGTGTAAGAGGCGGAATAATTGATGTTTTTTCTTTTAGTAACGAGTACCCATACAGGATTGAGTTTTTTGATGATGAGGTAGAGAGTATCCGAACTTTTGATGTTGAAACCCAATTATCGGTAGCGGTGTTCGACTTTATAAGTATTATCCCCAATATTAATACCAAGTTGTTAGTAGAGAGCCATGCTTCATTTTTAGAATTCTTAGATCCGCAAACTATTATTTGGACCTCACAACTTAGCCTGTCGGCCGAGTTTATACAAAAATCGTTTGAGGCGGCACAAGCAGCATTTGAAGGGACAGCCCAGGCGCTTATTAAACAACTTCCTCCCGAGGAACTTTTTGTGGAGCAACAATCTTTTTTAGAGGCCTTGTCGGCTTTCAAAAAGGTTGAATTTAGCACTGAAAATATTTTTACCTACGATACGCATATTCAATTTCATATTAGTCCGCAGCCCAGCTTTAATAAAAATTTCGATTTATTTATGGAGCACTTATTGGGCAATTATCATCAAAACATCAGCAACCTGTTGTTTACAGCCACCCATAAGCAGGCCGAAAGGATATTGAATATTGTAGAAGATAAGAAGTTTGACCATCCTTCCTATTTGCTTAGCCCCTTAACCTATCCTATCAGCGAAGGGTTTATTGATAAAGATTTGAAAATAGCCTGCTACACCGACCATCAGGTGTTTAACCGCTACTATCGTTATAAACTTAAAGACCGCTTTAAAAGCAAAAGCGAGGCTTTAACTTTAAAAGAATTACAGTTGCTTAAGCCGGGCGATTTTGTAACCCATATTGACCACGGCATTGGCCGCTTTGCGGGGCTTGAAAAAATTGAGGTAAACGGGAAACAACAAGAAGCCATACGACTGGTGTATAAAGACAACGATATTTTATACGTAAGCATTCATGCACTGCACCGTATAGCCAAGTTTAGCGGGCAGGAGGGAAGTATTCCTAAATTAAACAAATTAGGCAGCAATGCCTGGAACACCCTTAAACAAAAGGCAAAAACCAAGGTAAAGGCAGTGGCTTACGACCTTATAAAACTTTATGCCAAACGCAAAGCCCAAAAAGGATTTGAATACAGCCCCGACAGTTATTTACAAACAGAGTTAGAAGCATCGTTTATCTACGAAGATACCCCCGATCAGGTAAAAGCCACCCTTGCCGTAAAAAAAGATATGGAAGCCCCATACCCTATGGACAGGCTAATATGTGGCGATGTAGGTTTTGGAAAAACCGAAATTGCCATACGTGCAGCTTTTAAAGCGGTTTGCGATAGTAAGCAGGTAGTAGTTTTGGTACCCACCACTATATTGGCTTTGCAGCATTACAAAACATTTTCCGAGCGTTTAAAAGATTTTCCTTGCCATATTGATTATATAAACAGGTTTAGAAGCGCCAAAGAACAAAAAGAAGTGATACAAAAAGTAGCGCAGGGTAAAATTGATATTTTGATAGGAACCCACCGTGTGGTGGGCAAAGACATTAAGTTTAAAGACCTGGGTTTATTAATTATTGATGAAGAACAAAAATTTGGAGTGGCGGTAAAAGATAAAATAAAACTGATTAAGTCAAATGTTGATACCCTTACTTTAACGGCCACGCCCATTCCCCGAACTTTACAGTTTAGTCTGATGGGAGCGCGCGATTTGTCGGTTATTATTACCCCGCCTTCCAACCGCTTTCCGGTGCAAACCGAGCTACATTCGTTTAACGAAGAAGTGGTGCGCGATGCCGTGGCATTTGAAATTGCCCGGGGCGGACAGGTGTTTTTTGTACACAACAAGGTGCAGAATATACAAGAAGTGGCAGGCATGATACAACGCCTGTGTCCCGATGCCAATATTGCTGTAGCACACGGACAAATGGAGGGCACCAAGCTGGAAGAAATAATGATGGAGTTTATACAGGGCAATTTTGATGTGTTGGTGGCCACTACCATTATTGAATCGGGGCTTGATATTAGCAATGCCAACACCATAATGATTAACAATGCCCACATGTTCGGCTTAAGCGATTTGCATCAAATGCGCGGGCGCGTTGGTCGTAGCAATAAAAAAGCTTTTTGTTATTTGTTGTCGCCTCCCTTTAGTGTGCTTACTCCCGAAGCCCGTAAGCGCTTAAAAGCTATTGAAGAATTTACCGATTTAGGCTCGGGATTTAACATTGCCATGCGCGATTTGGATATTAGAGGAGCCGGAAATTTATTGGGTGGAGAGCAAAGTGGCTTTATCACCGAAATTGGTTTTGATACCTATATGAAAATATTAAACGAAGCCATTGAAGAATTGAAGGAAACAGAGTTTCAGCATTTGTTTGACGATAATCAACAGGTACAACAAATGCTGCATAAAACCGGCATGAGCAGCAAAGCCTTTGTAAAGGACTGCCAAATTGATACAGATTTGGAAATATTGTTTACCGATGATTATATTGGCAATATTGCCGAACGATTAGTGTTGTATAAAGAGCTTGACGAACTGGAAAACGAACATCAGTTGCAAACCTACCAAAATAACCTTATTGACCGCTTTGGGCCTTTGCCGCCACAGGCTAATGAATTGCTGAATACTATGCGCTTACGCTGGTTAGCAGCCGAACTGGGCTTTGAAAAATTAGTGCTTAAAAGTAACAAAATGATGGGCTATTTTGTGCCTAAGAACGAATATTATACCGGAGAAATTTTTCATAAAATTATTAGTTTCTTACAGGCAAACCCTACGGTAGCTAAACTCAAACATACGCACGATAACAAACCTACTATGATTTTTGAGCAAATATCCGATTTAAGCCGCGCTATTAGTACCTTACAAAAAATTGCCGCTTTTTAGCCACAGCCCCTTTTAGGAAAATATTTTTCCCCATTTTTTGTAGCCCTTCCGGGAATATTGTATGGGCTGTTTTTTTTCAATGTAAACAATGCCACCTGCCTTTGCTTACACGCCCCTCAGTGGGCAAACCATTTTTTTTCATTTTAGCCATGTTTTTTTCTTTTATCGTCAGTAAGCTTCATTTCATCACTTTATACTTTGCATTTCCGGGTAAACTTTTTAAGGCTATGCCCAAACACTAAAGGATAATTTTTTTTAGGGAGAAATGATTTGTAATAAGTTGTTAAAAAACAGTTGATTAGAAATTGAAATGTTAAAATTTTGCCCCCGAAACCCAAGAGTTGTTAACGTTGTATTAACAAAAACAGGGCTTAAAGTGTAAATTTTTTATAAAATATATTTGTTTTTTTATTTTTTATTTTTTAGTTTAGCCCTATGAAATGGTATTTAATACCCACAAAAAACTATGTAGAAACTAATAAATGGAATAAATTATGTTGCTCTATACATGGCTTTAACACCAGTGTTTTAGCTGTGTACAGCGTTTTTATACAAACAAAAAAAATAAACTTTTTATAAGACTTTATAGCATAAATATAAAAATTGCAAACTTTACAGAAAATACATTTTAACAATTGAAACAAACTCAATCATTATTAACTAAAACCAAACAATATGAAAAACAAAGTACCCCCACACGATTCGGGCTAAAGCACCCGACAAATTTTTGAACTTTCAAAAAATATTAATTCAAAATTTAATAACCAAAACCAAACAACAATGAAAAAAAACAAATTAATTAAACTGAGCTTAGCCATGGCACTACTTTTTGGAGTAGGTACTGCCAATGCACAAGAGCAAAAAGTTGATCAGCAAGGGCCTGCCAAAATAAACCGGGTAGGAACAAGCCTTAATGCCAATCAACCAAATGCCGAAGAGCAAAAAATGGCCGAATCAAAACAAAGCCATGAGGTGGCCAACCCTGCTGCCGAAATGGAGGCTCGTAAACAAGCCAAACAAGCACAATTGGCCGACCGTATGTTACAATCTAACGACCCTAAGGACGTGGAAAAGGCTAAAGCCAAATTAGAGCATAACAACAAGGCACAAGCCAAAGAACAAACCCCAACTCCTACGGCAGTTAGCTCTGCCAACGGTACATCAGTTAACACTGATAACAAGGCAAAGCTAAATGCTGATAATAATAATAACGCGGCAAAAAATGACCAAAAAGATAATTTGCGCCAGTTAAACAGCGAACTTGCTGCCATTGTTAATGGGGCACATAATTATGATACCGCCAAAGAAAGCGCCTATAAGGTTTTAAACAACTATATAAGTGCCGCTCAAAAACAATTGGATGGTAATACCCTGCAAGAGGCTATTAACCAATACAACCAAGTGTTTGAAAAGCAAATGGGAGTATTGAGCCAAAAAGTGAATACAAACTCTAATTCTAATTAAATATGAAAGCAAAACAAAACAAAAACTTAAACCGCAAGCCCCGCCTTTCATGGTTAATGGGCTTACTGCCTTTGCTGATGCTGCTTATAGGAAGCTCGGTACAGGCTCAGTTGGCTATTAGATACCCGCTTACCATTACCAATGGTACTTTTACCTCTATTAGCGGTACAGGGATATCAGTGCCTATAGCCGGTGATGATTTGGCAACAAACATTACAGGGCTGCCTGCATTTACGGTAAATAGCGTAAGTTATACCAATGCACGTATGTGTTCCAACGGCTGGATTATACTTTATAATACTACAGCACCTACATTAACTAGCAATTACGCCCCATTATCCTCTGCTACGGGTGGTGGTACAAATACGGTGGTACTTTCCCCGTTTGGACGCGATCTTAACAGAAACAACTTTTCAGGTACCGCTTGGCGCCAACAAATAGGCAATGAGCTTGTATTTGAATGGACAGACTATAATCGCTATGGTGTAACAGGTGAGCGTCTTAACTTTCAAGTTCGTTTAAATACCTCCACCGGTGCCATAACTTATGTATATGGTACTATGACACCGGGCAGTAATACTACATACCCACAAGTAGGTTGGAAAACTACCGGTACCACTGCCGCAAACTGGTCAACAGATGTTAACAACCTTATGATTGATGTAACCGGATCTAATGCCGGTTGTACTTGGGCCAATGCCGTTACCGGAAATGCCAATAATAGCACTATGTATTTTCATAGTTCAAATGCCGGGGTAAAACCTAATAGTGGTTTAACCTTTACCTGGACCCCGCAAGCTACCCCTGACCCGGTACGTACTTTTTCAGCGGTAAGCGGTATTACAATTACTCAGGCTACTATTGCCTGGACTGCCCCTGCAGGAGCTACTACTTACAATGTACAATACCGTATTCAGGGCGATTGTAACTGGACTAACTTTGCCGGTAACCCGGTATCGGGTACCACCGCTACACTTACAGGTTTAACCGGTTCTACCACTTATCAAGTACGTGTACAGGCAGTAAATGGAGCTAACAACTCCATTTGGTCGCATGTACCTCCTCAAGCGGGCGGTACCGGCACTAATGGTTATACCGGCTCCGGTACTTTTACCACACTTTGTCCTGCAGTTAGCTCTTTCCCTTTTACCGAAACATTTGAAACCGCCAGTTCGTCAAGAGCTTGTTGGTCTAATATACAAGTAGCAGGCGCTCAAGATTGGATTTACGCTACAGGTTCAACAGGTACAATAACTACTGCCCACGGAGGTAGCCTTAATGCAAGATTCTATAGTGGACCTGGTACCAATAGTCCAATAACCAAATTGGTTTCTCCGGTATTTGATTTAAGTTCGCTAAGCGCACCACGCGTTACTTTTTGGTATGGGCAACCTGACTGGGCAGGTGACCAAAATACTACCAAGGTATATTATAGAACGTCTGGTGTGAGTCCTTGGGTGCAAATTGCCAATTATACCGGCAGCGTTACCGCCTGGACATTTGAAACCCTTACCTTACCAAGCCCTTCTGCCACCTACCAAATTGCCTTTGAAGGGATTAATAACTGGGGTCGTGCCAATGTTATTGACGATGTAGTAGTAGAAGAAGGGCCACTATGTAACCCTCCGGCAATACTTAGTTTAACTGCCACACAAACAGGCCCAACTACCGCAAATGTTAGTTGGAGTGCTGCTACTCCTGTTCCTTCAAGTGGTTACGAGTATTGGGTAAGCACTTCGGCTACCCCTCCGGGTTCGGGTACTTCCACCATGAGTCTTTCAGCTACCGGGGTTACCATTACACAAGGAGCTACCAACTATTTGCATGTTCGCAGTAATTGTGGTGGGGCAGGTTTTAGTACTTGGTCAACCATTAGTTTTTATGTACCGCCTCCGGGGCAAATTGGTGCTATTGAGTATGGTGGTGCACTACCAATTAATTCATGCTGGGATTATAGTTACTCGCAACAATTATATTATGCCAATGAGCTATCTATCGCTTTAGGAGCCAATACCAATATTACTAAAGTAAGATTTTATTATCAAACAAGTGCTACTAGCACTACTTTCAACAACTGGGATATTTGGATGGCCAATACCACAAAAGCCAGCTTTACCGGTGCATCTGACTGGATTGCAGCCGGAACCTTTACCAATGTATTTAGTGGCACTATAACCGTACCGGGAGCCGGCAATTGGATGGAAATAACCTTAACCACTCCTTTCTTATGGAACGGTACCGATAATATTGCCATAGCCGTTAGAGAAAACGTTGCCGGATATTCATGTACAGCCGGTTTTGGTATTTTTGATACCCCATCATTGTCGCCTAACGGACGTGCTTTATTAACCTATCGTGATGGTACCACTTATGATCCTAGCAGTTTACCTGCTGCCTCAGGTTGGTACTACTCAGCCAATACCTTACAGTTAGTGGCTACACCGCCACCTTCTTGTCTCCCTCCTAGCTCTTTAGTGGCTACTCCGGTAACACCAAGCACAGCCAACCTCAGTTGGACAGCGCCAATTACCCCTCCGGCTATGGGCTATGAGTATGTTGTTGATTTAAGCCCATTAGACCCTGCAGGAGCCGGTACGCCAAATGCAACTACTTCGGTAACAGGTGCCACCACCACCCCGGGAACCACTAACTACCTGCACGTACGCAGCAAATGCGGAGTAGGTGATTACAGTCCTTGGGTAACTATTTCGTTTGTTACCCCTTGCGCTACAATTAATACTTTCCCTTTTACCGAAACATTTGAAAACTCAAGCACTTCCCGTACTTGCTGGAAAGTAAATGATTATGTATATGGTACTGTTAATTGGACTTATAGTACAGGAGCTTATGCCGGAGCTGTTAATACGGCACATAACGGTACACTTAATGCTCGTTTTCATGCTACTTCTTGGGCAGGTTACGAAACTCGTTTAGTTTCTCCTGCCTTTGATCTCAGCGGTTTAACTGCACCTACCCTTACTTTCTGGCATGCACAGCAAGATTGGGGAGGCGATCAGGGAGAACTTACCGTATATCGTTCAAACTCTCCAACAGGTCCATGGACACAGATAGCTCATTACACCAACAATATTTCGGCTTGGACTAAAGAAACTTTAACACTTCCTAATGATCCGGTTGTATATTTGGCCTTTAAAGGTTATACCACATATGATTATGGAGTAGTTTTGGATGATGTTCAAATATCAGATGTTACCTGTGGAGTTCCTGTATCTCCGGTTGTTTCGGTAGTTACCCCAACTTCAGTAGATATATCATGGACAGTACCGGGTACCGGTGTTCCTGCCAATGGTTACGAGTATTGGGTAAGTACTTCGCCTACCCCTCCGGGTTCGGGTACACCTACAGTAAGTACTTCGGTAACCGGTGTAACGGCTACAGCCAACGTAACTAACTATTTGCACGTAAGAGCTATGTGTATTTTGCCTGATGTTAGCTTCTGGGTAACTATACCATTCTTTACAGAGTATTGCCCGGTAACAGCGTTATACCCTGGCGATTCATACTTTACCAATATTACTACTACCTTAGGGGTAACTAATATTAACAATAACTCTACTTACGATCCTACCGGTTATCAAAACTTTACGGCAAGTGTGGTAAGTCAATACCCTAATCAGCCAATTTCAATTGATTTATCCTTAACTTCTTCTTTTGGAGCAGGTGTAAGTATATATATTGACTGGAACAATGACTTAGACTTTAATGATCCGGGTGAATGGATTGCTTCGGGCGGATATTTTTATACAGGTCAGTTAAATACCGTATTTACCGTACCGGTGGCGCAAACTCCAGGTAACTACCGCATGCGTATTGTTGCCGATGAGTGGAGTACCGGCCCTAATGCCTGCTATTTAGTAAATATTGGCGGCACTTATGGTGAGTTTGAAGATTATACAGTTACCGTGTTAAACATACCTGATTGTACTGCCGCATCATGGAATCCTACTTATACTACCCAAAGCGATATGCCTTTAGTATGTACCAGCCAAACTGTAACCTTCTGGAGTACTCCGGTGGCTCCTGTTGCTACGGATATTACTTACGATTTACAGTTCTCTACCACTATGCCGGGGCCTTATACTACCATAATGGGTCCTCAAGCCAATAACGAATTTTTCAATTCATCACCGGCTACCGGTTATTACCGTGTGCGTACTTTATGTCATGGTACTCCTATAGGTTCAACTTGGGTGCCGGTTGGTGTGAGTATAAGCGATCCGGATATTATATCAACCACAGGAGCCAGCAATTGCGGTCCGGGTTCTGTTACCCTACATGCCGAGCAATCTCCTGCCTTGGCCACCGTAGCATGGTTTGATTCTCCTTCCAGCAATATTCCGTTAGCTTATGGTCAGGATTTTACCACTCCGATAATAGGTTCTACTACAACTTATTATGCACAAGCATTGAACCTAATTCCTACTTCCGATATTGGAACTCAGCTATTTACTACTAATGCTACAGGGGTTACGCCATATTCTACTTTATGGGAAACACACCGTACTTATTATTTAATACGTAAGTCGGAGTTAAATGCTGCCGGTATTTATAATGGCGATATTTCCAGCTTGGCATTTTATGTTACCGCCCCTGGTGCTATGGCTATGCAAAACTTTGAAATAAAGTTATCTACCACTGCTGCAGGTAACCTTAACTCAGGTTTTTCTACGGTATTAACTTCTACTCCGGTAACAGTTTATTCTACGGCCTCTCAACCTATTCCATCTATAGGTTGGAACACCATTAACTTTAGCACTTTCTTTAACTGGAATGGCAATGATCATTTAGTTATTGAACTTTGTCATCATGGCACAGGTTGGGCCGGTGGTTCAACAGTACGTTACTCTCAACAAACCTTTAACTCTGTTTATGGTATTTATGCTGATGGGGCTAACTATTGTGGGGCTAGTAGTGGTACGTATAGTGTATTAAACAACAACCGCCCTAATATGCGTATAGGAGCACAGGCAGCCACTTGTGCCAGCGTTAAGTATCCGGTAGTGGCTACTATTAACAGTGTTCCAAACGTAACCGGTCCGGGTAATCAACTTTTTGCGCCAACAAACATAAGTTTTATTCCGTTAAACTTAACCTCTTATAGTTCAACTCCGGGAGCTACCGTAGTATATACACCGGCTTCCAGTATCTATAACGATGCGCTTACTACTACAATGTATGTTGGTGGTACTGATATTAACGGCTCACCTCGTTATTTTGCTCCATTAACCACTACTACTTACTCAGCAGTAGCTACAGGTCCTAACGGGTGTTCGGCCTCAGCACCATTTACTATTACAGTAGATGCCAGCGGCTTACCGCAAGATGCCTGCGATGCCACTCAGGTTACTGTGTATAACTCAATTAACTGGATAAACGTTAATACCTTAGGTTCTGTTACCAGTTTTGCTTTACCTTGCGGTGGTGGTTCAAAAACGGTATGGTTTAAAGCTACTGTCCCTTCATCAGGTCAGGTACACGTTGTAACCAAATCAAGCGGATCAAGTTTAACAGACTTAACAGCTACCAAAATTGCCTTGTTTACCTCTACGGCTTGCGGCTCAATTACCAATACTGCTTGTGAGTCAAACAGCGGTCCTGGCGACTTTACTTATGCCTACACCGATGCTACTCCGGGTTCAACAGTATATATCCGTTTATCGGGTGTAACCGGAGCCACTGTAGAAAATGGAAAAGCTAAGATGGCTGTAACCAGTCACTTAATTTGGGCACCAACCAATGGCGATGATTTCAGCTTACCTGAAAACTGGCAAGGTGGTGATGCTACATCATTAACTACACCTGCAGCAGGTAAATCAGTATTAATTCCTGCAGGAACAGTAAAACCTAAATTAACTGCTAACAGCGATGTAAAAGGAGTTACTATTATGAGTGCTCCACCTTACTTTAATGCCCCTGGTATTGATTTAAACAGCTTTACCCTAAATGTAAAAGGTAACTGGGCTATAGGTCCTGTAGCTAATGCTTCAACCACATTAGACTGCAACGGATTGGTAGAGTTTAACGGAGTAACACCACAAACTGTAACATCCGGAAAAACTATGTTTGGTAACTTAACCCTAAACAATACCGGAGGTTTAACTTTAAATAGTACTGCCGGAGTATTTTGTGTGTTAAAAACCACAGCCGGAACAATGACTACCAACGGTAATTTAATTATTCGCTCAAATGCTGTTAACTCAGCCGGTTTAATTAACCCTACCGGTACAGGTTCTATCAGTGGTAACGTAAGTGTAGAACGTAGAATAGGTTCTACCTCAGGATACCACTACTTAACTCCTCCTGTGTCGGGTGCCTTGGTTAATAATACCACTACCGGTTGGAGAGATGACTTTACTATGAACAACGCATTAGATGGTCAGGTGTTTGTACCGGGTCAGCCATACACTCAGTTAGCTACAGTATGGGAGTACCAAGAGTATGTGAATTACCCGGATGACCGTTATGGTTATGTTGGATATACCGGATATGCTCGTCAGTTGGTACCGTTGAAAGGTTTAGCTTGTATAGTACCTGCCTACACCGTAGTTGACGTGTTAGGTCCTGTAAACAATGGTGCTGTTCCAAGTTACAGTGTAACCTTAACTGATGACGGAAAGAACTTAATAGGTAATCCATATCCTTCTCCAATCAGTTGGAACTCATTCCGTTCAACCAATAATAGTGCCTTATCTTCATCAGGTTATATGGCCTTTGTAAGTAGCGGTGGCTACGGTGGTTCATACGGTACTTGGGATGGAACTGTTGGAACAGCAGGTGTTACCGATAGGATAGGTTCTTCACAAGGTATATTTGCTGTGGCATTAAACAACACTACCGTATCAGCCTCTAACATTAACCGTTTGGTAAGTGCTGCCGATGTAAATACAACTTTCTTCGGTTATACTGCTGTACCTGACTTATTAAAGTTAGATATCAATGGTAATGGATATGCTTCGCAAACTGCTATTTACTTTAGCGATAGCCGTTCAGATGCATTTGATAATGATGCCCCTACTATGTTATCGCCTAATGCAGGTGTACCTACTATTTACTCTCAATTAGGTAACCAAAAAATAGGTGTAAATGCTATGGGCAAATTAAATGCCGATAAAGTTGTTCCTTTAGGCGTACACATTCAAACTGCCGGTACATATACTTTCAATGTTGCCGACATGAGTGATTTTGCTCCATCAGTAATAGCTTACTTAGAGGATGTTCAAACCGGAGTTACTACTAATTTACGTACTAACCCAAGCTACAGCGTAATTTTACCTGAAGGTACTATAGAAAATCGTTTCTACGTACACTTCCACCCTGCTGTAGAGTTGAATGCCGTAAATGAAACATGCTTAGGACACGATGGTAAGTTAGTGATCAATTACCCAACTACTAACACTGTAAGTATAGTTGTAAAAGATGCTAACGGAAGCGTAGTAAGCACCCAAAACAATATCAATGGTACTGTAACTATTGAGAATTTGAGTGCCGGAAACTATGTAGCCGAAATGACCTTTGGCATAGCTCCTAATCAATACACTACAAGCGACTACTTTACCGTAGGTGGTGGTAATGCTGTATTTGCTAATTTAAGTGCAAGTACTAACAGTGTTGATATGGCTGCTAATACTACCGTAAACTTTACCGCTACTGCTCAAGGTGTAAGCAACTTTAACTGGAACTTTGGCGATGGTACTATCATTGCTAACGGTTCGGCTAATGTATCGCATACCTACACCCAAGCCGGTACTTATACTGTAAGTGTTGAGGCCGCTAACGGAGTATGTACTTCTGTATCTTCTACTACTGTAGAGGTAACTAATACTACCGGCTTAACTGCTATCAGCAACAGTAACTTAACTGTTACCGGTGTAGGCAGCAAAGTAACCGTTCATTTTGGCAACAACATGGAAGGAAACGGTAATATTGAAGTTATCAATATGTTAGGCGAAGTTGTAGCTCATTTAGATAATGTACCTATGAAAGGCAGCAAGGTTATTGATTTAAGTAACATAGCAGCCGGTCAGTACATGGTTAAGATCAGCAACAATAAGCAGTTATTTACCGACAAGGTTTACTTAAGCCGTCAGTAATAGCCGCTAAGCTATAACATAGCTTACCTTATACAAAGCCCCACAGATACAATGCTGTGGGGCTTTGTTATTTATAGTCCATTACCATGCTTGTGCTTAATTTTTTAAGGTGGTTTTTATTTGGGTTTTCAATTATTGTTTTTGTTTTGTAAAGTGGGTGTTTATTGGTTTTTGTTCTTTTTCTTTTTTCTTGATAAAAAAGAAACAAAAAATCAAGACTGCTGAAAAATAGCTTAAAATCTACCTGAATTTTTTTTTC